>Ga0172381_10000272_pt1 | contig 63716 bp, 80 predicted proteins | sample Leawel6488metaG_FD_119754 | JGI IMG/M metagenome (GOLD analysis project Ga0172381, IMG submission 119754) | Leachate microbial communities from a municipal landfill in Southern Ontario, Canada - Leachate well 64-88 metaG | ecosystem: Engineered > Solid waste > Landfill > Unclassified | place... | reverse complement strand
TTGAAACTTAAAGCTTTTGCTATAAGGAAAACGTTTTCTTTGGCTTTGTCTTCTTGTGTTTTAAAATCATTATTTAAATTACTTTGCATTGTTGATCATCTCTCAATAGTTTATATATAATAAGTAAAAAAAAAAAGAAAAGTTTGTTTTTTTATTTCTCAGTTATTCTTTATTACATTGTTTATAGTGCTATTCATTTCATTAAGATTCTCTATATAATCTTTAAACTTCTGATGTTTTCTTATAGTCTTTTCAGTTTCATCATCTTTATAGCTTATTATATAAAGTTCATTGTCTTTTTTGTATTTCAAAGTAGCATATACAGTAAAGCAAAAATCACTAAAATATAAGTGATAAAGTTCTTTTTTCTTTGTGATTAAAACTTCTGTGTTGTTTTCTAGAATGTTTTTGAATTGTGCTTTTATGTATTCTTTTGTTTGTTTAGTGTTCATTTTTTTTCATCTCTCTAGTTTTTTACTAGCATAAATAAAAGCTAGAAAAAAAAAAAGAAAAAAAAATATTATAGCTTTCTGTGTTACTGTGTTTATAGTGTTATTTTAAAACAACTTAAAAGTACTTCTTCTGTTATTTTTTCTTTGTTTGTGTTATCTTTAAGATAAGCACAGTTTAACAGTCTTTCTTTTGCTGATTCTCTGTTTATGTTTTCGGTTTGTTTAAGTTTTTCTACTGCTTCTATTAAGTTTTTAGTTAATAGATTCTGTGTTTTGTCTGCTTTAACTCTCACTTTAACAAAGCCGTTTATTCTGTTCAAAGCGTTTTCTTTTGTATGCCAGCCACGTTTAAGCATATCTTCGTTTAAGTTCTTTATATTATATGTTCTTCTTAAAGCTAAAACTATAAGTTCTCTTTCTGTGTAGTCTTTAAGTTCAGTATGTACGCTGGTTATTTGCTCTGCCCAGTCTTTGCCGAAACTTATTAAATCATCTAGCATATTTTTAGCTGCAGACTCTTCTATTTGTTTTTTTGTGTAGTCTTTTAGTATTACTGTTCGTTCTGTTGTTATTGTTTCGTTTTGTGTTACTTCTTGCACGTTTGGAACTTCAGTTCTTGCTATTGTTACACTTGAAGCGTCTGCTTTTATTTCGTTGCTCTGTTCGTTCTGTTTATTTTTGTTTTTACTCATTTTTTTATATGTGTTTTGTTTAAGCTACACTTTAAGCTTATACTCGATTTAATCAAGTATGCAGTTTAGAAAGATAAGTTTATTTATATACTTTTCGTTTATTGTTGATTTAAAATAGATTCAAAGACGATTTGAACTCAAAAACATAAAAGAAGTTTAATTTAAACGATTTCAATATACACTTTACTATAATAACACAGAAACACTTAAAAAACACAACTAACCACACACAAGTAACAACAAACAAACAAACAAAAAAAAAAAAAAGAATAGTTACAACAACACAATAACAACACTATTTCTATGTTTAAGGAATTTGGTTGTGATTTTTTCTATTTGTTTTGTGTTACTGTTGTTTTTTGGTAAAGAGTGTTTATTTGTATAGGTGTCTTATTTGTTTTGCTATCATAGACCAAAAGACTGGACAGCATGGTGGTTGGTCTGGGTTTACTTCTTCGTATGTTTTGCTGCAATTTTTGCATTGTATGTTTTTTAGAATTATGTCTGCTGTCATGTTGTTTGTTCTGGAAAAATTTCTACTAAAAATTTTTAGAAATATTTTGTGTTACTATAGTAGTTTTTCTATTCCTCTAGTAAGGTCGTTTATCATTTTTTCTTCAAGTACTTCTCCTGCTTTGTCTTTTTCTAATTGATATATTAGAAGTCTTGCGTGTAATAGTTCATGTAGTAGTATATTGTGCTGTTCTTTAATGTTTGTTTTTAAGAAGTATTCGCTTAAGTATATTGTTAGTTCTTGTTCTAATATGTCTGGTATTACTTGTGCTATTGTTGCTCCTGCTGGTTTTTCTTTGGTGTTTATTTTTATTGTCCAGTCACTTAATCCTACTATTGATTTGTTGTCTTCTAGAAAATCTAAGTGTTTCTTAAAGGTTTTAAGTTTTTTGTTCATTTTATTACTCCCATACGAATAAGTTGAACTATGTCACTTTCTTTGCTTTTATTACTTAATAATCCATCAAAACCTGATGCGTAACCTAGTCCTTTATCTCCTTTGAAATTAGTAACAGCAAAAGGTGTACCTAGTATTTGTGTTGCTTTATTAGCTAGAGCCAGACTCATTACCATGTCATCGTGACTTCCAAGACCTTTAAACTGTTCATTACCAGCAGGGGTAATAATAGTACTAAATCTATCAAGTTCACTAATAAGTTCGTTCGTTACATATATACTAGTGTCATCTCCTCTTGGTATAATAATTTGTTCATGTTCAAAAGCAGTTATTAAAAATCTAATAAGCTCTTCCTTCTTTTGACCTTTACCACCTGTTACAAAGCTTTCTACACCAACATTCCAAACATCAGCAAGTTCATCAATCATGTCCTGACCCATATTATTCTGTTCAACTAATACTTGACAATGATTAAAACTTCTACTAATCATAGCAATTTGTGCTGCTTGTTCGCTTATTTTGAGACCTTTCTCACGCCATATATGAGCAATTTGTTTAATATTAGTAACACCATTATAAGCTATGACGGTAGCCACACTGTAATCAGCACTAACACTACCACTTCTAGCAACATCGACACCCATAACAAAACTCCACTCAGCACCTCTACCATCAGCCTTATTCAAAATAACACAATTATCCCCCTTACTACAAGCACTATCAACAATAACCTTAGGAAACAAACTCTTCTCACGACTATAAAACTCCAACTGATACTCACGAGCAAACTTTAAAGGACCCATCTCAAGACGCTTCTGCATAATCTGCTCCCAAGTAAACCTATCTGGACATTGAAGCTCTTTAGTTTCATAATCAATAATAGCTGGAAAACTAAAGAGTTTCCATGGACATTTAGGTTCTTCTTTTATTCTTTGTCTTATTGTGCTGAATATATCTTTTTCTGTTTTTGGGGTTCCTACTAGAATCATTTGACCTTTTCTATTTAATAACATAGGTGATAGATTCATATCTATATAATCTTCTATTTGTTGGTCTGTAAGCTTATTATCTGACCTTAATATATCATCTATTATTATTCTATCAACGTGTTGTCCTAATATTTCGCTACCTATTCCCGCCGTCATGACATATCCTTCGTTGTATCCTATTCTTTGATTAGCCCATTTATTTGAATCCTTTTTACTAACTAACCATTCATTATTTTCTATAATGAGTTTCATGTTTTCTAGTAACTCATCTGCTTGGGGTTGACTAGCACTTATTAGTATTATTCTTCTAAATTTGAATAAAAACATGTCATATATATTATAGACTTGACTGAAGAATACTGATTTACCATGTCCTCTTGCACAAAGAACACTTATATATTTATGTTTTCTTAATATCTTGTGCCATTTTCTAAGAAGATTATTATATCTAAAAGAATCTGGGTATCCTATTTCTTCTAGTGTTCCTATACAGAATTTACAAAAATAGAATAACCCTTTATCTGGGTCATAGAATTTTTTTAGAAGTTCTTTATAAAGCATTACATCTGTGTTTTGTTTTCCAAACTTTTCTACTAAAGAGTCATAGCTATAGTCATTATCTTTAGTCTGTTTGACACACCAATCACAGTAGTCTTTATAAATATCTTCAAATTGTCTCATAGTTAGTTCTCTAATTCAGGTGTCTTTTTTGATTCTTTAATAGTTTTCTTAGTTTCTGCAACTATGACTGCTTCATCTTTTTTGTAATCTATGAATGGGTTATCATATGCTTCTAGATTTTTAACTTTTGTTTTTTCTATTATACAAGCCATACAGTACGTATATGTTTTTCCTCCATATCTAAGTTTCATTACCCAATCATTTGGATGTCCACATTTTAATTTTGCTACCATGTTTTTTTCACTCTCCTATTATTTTTGTCATTTCTTGTATTCTATGAACAAAAGTATGATTTTCTAATGCTTTCTTTTGTCCATTTTTAGCTATTGCTTCTGCTATATCTCTATGTTCTAATAAAAAGTCTAGTTTATCACAAAGGTCTTTATCATCATAAAAGACCACTAAATCTAAATCTTTTGTGATTGATTCTCCTTTTTTATTAATATTAAACATCTTGTCTAATCCTTTTGTGTTAGTATTTAAAAGTAATCCACCCGCACATAGTATTCTAAATAATCTTGCACTAAATCCCATATCAATATTTATATCTTGGTCTATACCAAGATTAACAAGACTACTTTGAATTACCATACTATGTCGTTCATTTATGACACTCATTCGTTTATGACATCTTCTTAATTCTTCTGGTATATACTTCCAATCTACGTAAACATCACCATAAATAGATAAATTAAAACATTCATTAGCAACTAAAGAAAGTAAACGTATTCTATCTTTATGCATTTTAGATAAACCAAGACTACCTATAAAACTAACATCGCTTCCATATTTGTGCTTTTGATAAGCATTCATATATTGTTCTCCATTAGCTTCTGGACAACAGGCTTCATCAAGATAATAAGCATTAGAGAAACCTAATTCTTTTAATTTATCGTTTACTCCTTTAAGACTACAAAAGTAATAATCATACATTTTTAAAACATCAAAATATTCTTTATTTTCATATATTGGTACATCTCCAAGATATACATCAAAGAACCAATTTACTAATTTAGCATCTTTATATATTTCTTTAATCTTTATTAGTGTATCTTTAGATATTTCAAGCCCTTTAAGAATCATAACTATATCTGGTTTTATATTCATATTCTTTAATTGAGTAAGTATTTCTTCTTGTGATTTAAATGACCCAAGCTCTTTACATATTTGTCTTATATCTAGAAAATCTACTTTATGACCAGCATCCTCTATACTATTCACTATATATATTCCTGTTTGTAAATCTTCAAATGCTCCAAGTACTAAGAAATGCTTCATTGATTCACCTTTTTTAATATATCACTACTACTAGTAGTTTTTTCACATCCTACTCCAAAAATCATTTGTATGTTATTATCTTTGCATGTATCAACTTCTGGTATATTATCTATAGTTCTATCTCCGCCTTTAGCAAAAATAAGTTCATCAAAAGGAAAGAATAATCTTATTCTTCTAAGGTCTTCACAAACACTTTTATCTTCGCTTTTACTAACTATAGCAATATCAACACTTTTAAGATTTTCTATTATATTTAATCTATCTTGTTCTTCCATAAAAGGTTTACTACCTTTTAGTTTAACTTGCTCGTCATTATTAACTATTACAATTAATCTATCACCAAGTTTCTTAGCTTCGTTAAGATAACTTATATGCCCAGTATGTAAAGGATTAAAATATCCACTTGTTATGATTGTTTTCATTTTATCTTACCCCAACTAGTTTTTTTCCACAAAATTTCATGTAATGGGAACATTATTATTCTAATAATAACATATATTATACTTACTTTAAATGATTTAGTCAAAAAATATAAAACTATCAAACCTAATAATTCCCAAGTTATACCTTTTGTTATGCTTCTTTTTAAATTAATTTTACTCATTATTATTTACCTTGTACGTTTTTTTCAAATACTTCTAATAATTTACTAGACATTTTTTCAAAAGAAGCTTCTCTCAAAGCTTTATCACTTTGATGTTCTAAAAATAAATTAATTTGTTTTCTTCCATATAAATAAGTTATTTCTTTAGCCAATTCTTCAGAATCTTCACTATCTACATAGATTATTTCATCTCCAAACAAGTCTCGTAATACTTTGTAATCACTAACTATAGTTGGCTTTCCTATTATCATACTTTCCCAAGGACTTAAACCTCCTATATAAGCAGATTTCTGAGGATACACAAGACAAAGACTGTTTTTAATTAATTCATATTTTTCTTCTTCTGAGACCATTTCATAATGAATAACTTCAACATTATTTTTTTCTGCCATATCTTTTATAGTTTTTAAATCTCCATTATCTCTTCCTATCACTATTTGTTTAATAGGTAAATCTATTTTAGCTAAAGCTCTAGTTATAAGATTCGCATTTTTCTGAGTAGTTAATCGAAATGCACTAACTACATAATCTCCTTTTATATTTACTCCACTTTTTACAAATTTATCTGGAACACTTACAGCATATGTAATAACGTTCTCATTTGGAAACCATTGATGAGTAAAATTATAATATTCATCTCTTGCGACATATGTATTAAAAGTTATACTATTAGCATACTTCATTACATCAAACCAATATTGCCATTGTAAAGCTCTTCCTCTTTCTTCATTAATTTGATTAGTAGGAATATCAAGTATCATTATACCCCAAGGTAAACTAAGAGTTCTAGCAATATGATAAACTGTAGGACTAACTGGTGTATGACTTCCGTAGACTATATCAAAAGTTTTATTTAATAACAATATTTTTTGAAGCATCTTTTCTGGACTAAACATAGTAGAATAATCTACATTTATTCTAGTAAGATTTTCATGTTCTTTAACAGGATTGTTTTTATCGTATTCATCTAATTGTTGAACTACACAAGTAACTTTATGACCTTGTTTACAAAATTCATTACACAAGTTTATTACCCAATTCGCTGATTCTCCTCCAAAATATAAAATATTCATTTTTTACACCTATAAACTATTTAATGTTTCTACTATTAATTTCTTTTCTTCTTCTGTTAAGTATTGATGACATCCTATATAAAATATTCTTTTTTCAAGTTCATCTGCTATTGGATAATCTTTTGATTTAAACATGTGCTTAAAGGCTTCTTGATTAGCTAGACAGGGAAATATATCTCTAGTTTCTATTCCAGCATCTTTTAAATGAGCACAAACATAATTTTTATAGGCTTCACTATTACATTTAAAAGCGTATCCTAATGGACTAATATCTTGTTTTATATTAAATGGTTCTATGTTTTCATTAGTGGTATTTTCAAAAAAATATTCACAATTTTGTATTCTAGTATCTAAAATTTCTTTTACGTTCTCCATATTAGCATAACAAATACCTGCCATAAATTCAGTTGTCTTATAATTACTTCCAATATAACTATGTAAGAATTTTAATGAATCTCCTACTCTTCCATGATTTTTAATACTTCTTAAAAGCATTGCGTGATAATCATTATTAGTAACCACCATTCCCAATTCTCCACATCCTATATTATGACTAACATAAAAACTATAACTACCAAAATCTCCAATAGTACCAGCATATTTATCATCTATTTTCGCTCCAAAAGCCTCAGCCGTATCTTCTATGACTGTCCAGTTATATTTTTCTGCTTCTTCCATAATTTTTTTCATATTAGCAGTATAACCCATAAGATGAACTGGAACTATAATATCTATTTCTTTCTTTTGCTTATCTGTTAATTTATCTATATCTATTTGTAAATCTTCACCTATATCACAAAGCACAACATTTTTACCAGTAGCTAAGAAAGCATTTATAGTAGCAGGAAAAGTCATAGCTGGAACACAAACTGTTAAACCTGGTTCATATAAATGACTAATTAATTGCAATGAAACTGTACCATTAGTAGTAAGTATTGCGTGTTTTACTCCTAAGAATTCTTCCATTTTTCTCTCAAGCTTTTCAACCCAAGGACCCTCTGTAAGTCTACCAGAATCAAGTATTTGATTAACTATTTCTCTTTGTTTATCTGTTACTCTAAAATCACCTATGCGTATCATTCTTTTAACCTCTTAATATCAGTACTAAATAAAAATGTTGGTGTATTATTAAAAACTTTTTGATATACTTCATATCCCAAATCTAAACTAATAATATAATTAAATATTTCATTAAAATCTTCTTCTGTGGCACATTCTATAAACAAATCAGGTTTATTATTTTTTATAGTTTCAATAGCACCTTTCAATACTTTTAATTCAGAACCTTCAACATCTATTTTAATAAGAATCACATTAGACAAATTAAATTCATCTAATTTAGTCATAAATATTTTTTCTATTTTTTTTAAAGTTGGTTCATTGTTTATCTTTTTTAAAGATGCTCCTCCACAACTAAGATTATCAACATATAAATCAACAAATTTAATTTCATCTCCTAAACATAAATTATAAGTATCTATATTTTCTATTTTATTTATATATTTGTTCAAATTAAAATAAAAGTAAGGTTCTTGACTAGGTTCAAAACTTATTACTTTATCGGCTATTTTACTAAAAAACAATGAATGATTACCAACAGAAGCACCACAATCAATAAATATGTGTCCTTTATAATTTTTTTCTATAAATTCTAGCATGTCTTGTTCATAATAATCTTCGTTTATCCAAAAACTTTGAATAATATCTTCAGGATTAAATATGACAAAATATTGGTCTTTTACAAGACTTAATTTAAATCCTTCTGGTTTATTCATCTAAATCATGCCTCATCATTATTTGAACCAGTTCTTTAAATTTTGTTTTAGGTTCCCAACCAAGAGCATTTTTAATTTTAGAGTAATCTCCATGAAGATATAAAACATCTGTATTTCTATAATAATAAGGATTTACTTCAACTAATAAATTGTTATTTTCATCATAACCTTTCTCTTCCATTCCTATTCCTTTCCATATTATTTTAATGTTTACATATTTATATGTTTCTTCAATAAATTCTCTTATAGTATGTGATTCCCCCGTATTAACTGCATAATCATCTGGTTTATCACTTTCCATTATTAATATCATCGCATTACAATATTCGTCTGCATTGCCCCAATCTCTATGTGTATCTAAATTACCAATTTGAATGGGTTGAACATTTTTCTTTTTTATTTGATTTGATACACTTGTAGTTATTTTTCTTGTTACAAATGTAGGGCCTCTACGAATACCTTCATGATTCCAAAGCATACCATTACAAGCAAATAAACCGAAACTATTACGATACATTCTAACCATATGATAACTAGCAAGTTTACTTATTGCATAAGGACTATTAGGTAACATCATACTATCAGTATTTTGTGGGAAGTCAGTATTATCTCCTATTTGTTCACTTGTACTAGCTTGATAGAATCTAGTATTAGGACTATATTCTCTTATACATTCTAGCATATTAATTACTGACATAGTATTAGTTTCAAAAATTGTAAGAGGTATTTTAAAGGATTCTGGTACTAGACTTATTGCTGCTAAGTTATAAAAGTAATCTGGTTCATATTTTTTTATTAATCTACTTATAAAATCTCTTTCACAAATATCACCAGATTCTATTATAAAATCTTTATTTTTTATAGTTTCTTTTAAATTAGGAGATATTCCAGTTGGGCACCATCTGTCTATTCCTATAACTTTATATCCTTTAGATAATAATTTATCTGATATTATAGAACCATCCATTCCATTTACACCAGTAACCATGGCTATTTTTTGTTCTCTCATTTGTCTTCACCTAAGTCTTCTTTTAACATATCAATAAAATAATGTCTATTTTTTTCGTTATTATATTTATCAAAAGCAATTTTTCTAGAATTTCTAGTTAATACTTCTAATAGCATTTCATTCATACTTGCTTCCATTTTTATTTTAAGAGTAGAAGTATCTACTTCTGCAACTTTTATCATTATATTAGGATAAATTACTTCTCTTGGTTTACAGAGAAATCCATTTAATCCTTCTTTTACAAATTCTTTCATAGGAGGCATATCAGTAGTTATTACTGGTGTACCACTTGCAAGTGCTTCTTGAATAGGCAATCCTACTGTTTCCCATTTACTTGGTAAAAGGACAACATCTGCTTTATAATATAAATCTATTAATTCTTTTCTATTCAAATCTTTAGTTATAATTTCTATATTATCATCTTTTTCATATTTTAAGTCTTTCTGACTTGATAATATTAATTTCATTTTTTTAGAAGGGTTTTCACTTAATAGTTGTTTGAAAGCATTTACTACATTATCAGTATTTTTCCTATCCATTACTCCTCCATATCCTGCTGGATGAAAGAAAGTAAAATATTCATTTTTCTCTTTTTTCTTTTCTGGGAATTCGTTAAAATCTACACTAACAGGAACATATCTAGATTTAAAATAAGATTCACTTCTTAAGAATTGCTTAAATGTGTTCGTTGGTGAAATGATTCTATCATATTCAGCATATTTATTTATATCTTCAAATCTCTCCATAACAAGATAACCATAAGTTTTTACTCCATGTTTTTTGGCTATTTGAATAAGATTATTAGGGTCTGTAATCCATTGATTATATTCATTAAAAACTATGGCATCTAATCTATTAATTACTAACCATTGTTCAAACATTTTTGGGTCTACTAAATAATTAGAGTATTCAGTAACATTTACGTCTATTTTAAATTCTTCACTAATACTATTAAGACCCTGTTTTAATATAAACACATCATAATCAGGAATAAGCATCTTGGCATAATTAAGAGTTACATAACTCATTCCTCTACCAAAACCCCAATAACTAAGAAATCCTATTCTACGCTTCATAAAAAACACCTATTCTTTTTTATATACTTTTATGAGTTCTTCTAATAAATATTTTACATCTCTAACTTCTACTTTATCATTAGTAATTATGAACTCTATATCTAAATCATTAGATTCTTTTAATACTCGAAGATGTTCTGCGAGTTTTCTTATCATTTCTGGTTCTCCATCTACTACTGCTACATGTACTATTTTAGTATCTTTTCCCATTAATCTCACCTAAATTTTATTTCTCCAGGATATATATGGAGTTCTACACAATTTCTTATTTCTTTTCCTTTATAGAATACTTTTATATCTTTTGCAATTTCTTGTTCTGGAGTAATTATTATTGTCCCTTTTGGTACAAAATTTATTTCTAAATCTTCAATGCTGTTTTTAACCTTATCTATAATTTCTTTAGAAAAATTTTTACAATCTAATTCAATATGAATATCTTCCATTTTGTCTTTTCACCTATTTAATTAGCAAATATTAGAGGTTTATCTCTATCTTTTTTAATAGATTCTTTTATTTTTATGTCTCTTTCTTTTTTTATGTCTTCATAGTTTATATCTATTTTTATTTTGTTTATTAATTTTATTAATTGGTCTCTATTAGCTCTTATGCTTATCTTTTTATAAAATAATACTTCTTCTTTTTTATAATACAAAAATAGGTAACTTTTTTCTATTGTTGCTTTTTCTATAAAACTATAATTACTTACTAATTCTTTTACCCAATCATAAATCATGAACTCACCAGTTAATTAGTTTTTTTCTGTAATCTTTCTTTTTCTTTATTATCTTCTTCTATTATAATATAGTCAATATCTATAGGTTCGCTTGAAAACATTGTTTTTTTAACATCTTTCATTTCACTTTCTATATCTCTAGATATTTCGTTATATATTATTTTAATATCTGTACTTCCTTTTGGTTTAATATCTCCCGTAAGTTTAGCTATTAGTTCTATTCCTTGAAGTATTCTTCCTACTAATTTATCATATATTTGATAGTCTTTTTCTGATTTGGCTTCATTTTTAACTTCTTCTACTTCTTTTAAAATTTCTTTAAGAGCTTTTCCATAATCCATAGTTATTTTAACTATTTCATTAGCTTGTTTTAAATCTGAAGCTATTAATTCTCTTTGTGCATCTTTAGATTTTTTAACGAATTTTCTAATAGAATGTGCTGAACAGTCTATGCCTTCAGTTTTAAATATTTCTTCTAATTTATTCGGTGAAAATCCTGGTTCCTTCAATGCTTGTAGAATTCTTGATTGGAGACCCAGTTGCACTACTCTCATTGTATTTTTGTCTTTTTCCATAATATATCTCTTTTCCTTTTTTAGAAGCAACATCTTTCCAATATTGTTCTCCCGTTTTTAAATCATCATAAATATCATTAGTTTCTTCTATGTTTATTCTTGCGAATATTTTTAATTCTTCTATATTTATATTTTCTATTGTTGTTACATATATCTTTGAATTTTCGAGTCTTTTGAATTGAAAATCGTGAAGAATTCCTTTTACATATACTATTCTTTTTTCTCCTTTATATATTCTCGTTAGTAATCTACCAAACAATATGTGGTGAAAGTTTACTTTTGAATTAATATCTAAAGGTTTATATGTTATTATGTATCCATTCATAATGATATATATGTAACTACAACTATATAAATGTTTCGTTTTTCTCAGTAACTTGTGTTTATATATCTTTTTAAAAATAGAAAGATTTAAATACCAGTAGTTGTATATAGTAGTTGTGTAGGTAAGTATATACTAGTTACCACATCTTATATATGAAATTAAATAAAAGTGTATGCATATGAGTGAAAATATTGATACTTCTGAAGAAAAATTAGATGCACCTATAGATAGTGAAGTAGAACAGGTAGCAAAAGAAATACTGGCCGCTAAATCTAGTGCTAATTATAAAGAGTCTGCTATGATTCTTAGTGGTTTGACTAATCCTAGTGATATTGCTCTTTCTTCTGCTGACCCTGATACTGGTAGTGATTTAGAAAAAGTAAAAAAATCTGTTAGAGATTTATTCATATTATATTTAACTAATCAATTTGTTAATAGAGCAGTTAATGTTAGAGCTGATACTCTTATTTCTAGAGGATATAGAATAATAAGTGGAGATGAAAAAGGAAGAAAACTTTGCTCTGAACTAATTGAGAATAGTGGCGGTATTAATTTATTCTGGCAATTAAGTGTAAATACTGATATTGCTGGAGATGGTTTTAATGAAAAAATTTATAATAAATCTAAAAATAAAATAATGAGATTAAAACATGTTCATCCTTTAACTTTAAGATTTAAAAAGAATTTAACTACTAATAAAATATTAGTAGATGAGAAAGGTAATCCTAAATCATATGAGCAAATATATACCAATGATAAAGGAACAGAAGAAACTAAAGATGTTCCTATAGATGTTGTTGAACATTTGAGATTTAATACTCTTGGTGATGAATTTACCGGTATAAGTAGTTTACAGGCAGGATATAGCACTATTGTTAGGCTTATGAATATGGAATATGCGGCTGCTCAAAGTGCTGTTAAAATTGCTAATCCTATAATAGTTGGTACTGCTAATAGTAAATCTCCTGCTCAAATTGCACAATGGGGGCAAATACTTGGTAAAATAAGTGGTAGAGACCAAGTTTTTATTCCTGAAGGAATGACTCTTAGTATACTTGCTCCTGGTGCTCAGAATTTTACTGAATATGCTGATTATTTTCTAAATGCAGTTGTTGCTACATTTGGTGTTCCTAGAGCCATGTTGCTTGGAGAGAGTGGGGGAGGCAATAGGGCTGAAGGAATAGTATTACAAAGACATTTTTATAGTGTTATTAGAAGTAATCAAAGATATATGGCTGAATATTTTAATAAGATATTTAAGGAATATGGAAATTTAGCTAATTTTGAAGCTCCTATCCTAGATTTTCCAGATGTAGCTGAAGATGCTGATGTAAATGCTAAATCTGCTATTGATTTATTTAGTTCTGGAATAATAAATAGAGATGAAGCTAGAATGATGATTGGGCTAGATGCTGATGATGAAGGAAAAAAGGTTGAACTTGGTACTTCTGTAACTGAAGAAATAAAAAAGTCAGATATGGATACTTGGCATCCAGAGAGTCCTGGTAAAGCTAAAGGCTCTCAATCAGGTGTTAAGAAGAAACAAAAAATAGATAAAACTTCAGAAGTTAGTCCCTTTACAGAATAAGTGTTTATTATGAATGAAAAAAGATATTTAGAATTACTTACTCATATTGATTCATGCATGAGTCGTGTCTCACCTACGCAGAGATTACCTGAGGTTTCGACTTCGGGTAATCTCTTCATATCGAAAGATATTGATGTAGACAAACTATCATATAATGATAAAATACTTATGCATACGTTATTGCATAATTTTTATGCTAGAGGAGGAATAAAGAATCTTACTAAAGTGAATATTATTGATTTACATAAAAAAATTATGAATAGTATTCCTCATAAAAGATTTGATATATTAGATGAAAAATGAAAGATGTTGAAAAACTTATAAAAAGAATTGACGCATATAAGACTCTTATTAGTTATAAATATACTAGTTTAGAAAGACTTAGTAGGTTGCAGATTCTTAATGATTATTATTCTTCTATTAATAAAGATAACTCTTCTGAAAAACTGAGTTGTCCTATAGAAAGTGCAGAACAATTATCTAAAACTAATTTCTCTTTACCTTTGAAGGTTAGAGGAGTTTTTTTAACTGAAGGTAGACCTCAACTAAAATTTTATTCTAAAGAAGAAATGAAAAAATCTATAGATAATATTATTAATAGTAAATTTCCATTGATGTTAGACCATGAAGATAATAAAGCTGGTAAAATAATAGGTATGGTTGATAGTATAGAATATGATGATTCTATTAATGGTATTAGATGGTATGGTCATATAAATGATGAAACTTTTGCTAGAAATGTTATAGATGGTATAATAACTGATGTTAGTGCTACTATTTTTTCAAGTAATGCTTATACTAAAGAACAAGGTTTAGTTGCTAAAGATTTGATATTTAAAGAATTATCTTTAGTTATGAAAGGTGCTGAACCAAATAATTTTATTGAAGTAGATGATTAATATGCCTTATTCAAGTACTAATGAAATTCCTAACTATGTAAAAAAATATTCATCTCTTGTTCAGAGACAATGGATGCATGTGTTTAATTCGGTATATAAAAGTACTAATGGTAACGAAAAACGCTCTATGATGGCTGCTAATAGTATTTTGAAAAAAAGATTATCTAGTGGTAAAGAAATGCATTCTGTTGATTATATGAATTGTATAATAGATGATTGGTTAGGAAATTTAAAAAGTTAATATTTTTTGGAGGATTTAAGATGGATGAGAATGTAAATACTAAAGTTGAAGATGTTCAAGAAGAAAATCTTTCTCAGACAGAAGTTGTTTCTGTTGAAACTGTTATAGAACATGTTGCAGAAGAAAAACTTAGTACTGAAGAAGTTAAAGTTGAAGAAAAATTGGAAAGTAAATCTGAGGAAAAAGTTGAGATAAAAGAAGAACTTTCTAAAGAAAATGTTCAAGAAAAGATAGAAGCAACTAAAGAAGAACTTGGTCTTATTCAAGAAGTAAGAGAAGAATTAGTTAATCTTTATTCTAATAATAAAGAACTTTCTTTAGCTAAAGAGCAATTATCTTTTAATGTGGAAAGTTTAAATAAAGATAAAGAAAGTTTATCTAATGAAATCGTTGTTCTTAAATCTGAAGTTGAAAAATTAACTTCTGAGCTACATAAATATAAAGAAATAGAGGAACAGTTAGCTTTAAAAGCTAAGAATGAAAGACTTGAGAAATTAAGTGCTAAATTTAAGGTTCTTGGTCAGAGTAAGTCTGCTGAAGAGCTTTCAGAAAAGAGTGAAGAGTCTCTTTCTGAATTTGAGAAGATAGTAGATGCTGCGATAGAAAAACTTAGTGATTCTATAAAAGAATCTCCAGCAGTTACTATTTCTACTCAGGCTGAAAAACTTGAAGAATCTAAAGTAGAGAAGAAAACAAGTGATGCAGTAGCACATTCGGTTAAGTCTGCAAAACCTAGTACGGAAGATTTCTTTAAAAAGATATGTGGAGATTTAACAAAAGAACAAAGTATTAATGGCATAAGAAGTGCTAAAAAGTTTTAATTAATGGAGGAGATTTAAATGGATTTTAAAACACCAGAACAATTAGAAGCTGGAGTAACCATGGTAGGAAGTTCTTCATGGGGTTCCCAGACAGGCGGAATAGGAAGTATAATGGGTAGTACATGGAGTGATAAGATAATTTTCGATGCACAACCAGATAGAGTACTTTCAAAATATTTCCTTGAGTTTAACGACTTAATGAATAACAACGATGTAACAATAGTACTTCCAAAAATAGGAGACATAAATCTTATGGGTGGAAGAACAGCTAACAAAGAAGGTATTAATAGAGTAATGACAAAATTCGACTCTGCTGATAACCTTACAGTAAGCTTAACAAGTGCCGATGTTAAACTTGGCGGATGTAGTATATCATTTGAAACAGCAAGTGCAACAAGAGTAAGTATTGTTAAAATGGCTCACGAGCAGCTTGTAAGACAGTATCTTAATACACTTGAAACAGATGCAAATGCATGTCTTGAAGGAGCAACAATAGGAACAAGTAATGCAGGTTCAGTATTTGGTGGAAGTACAGTTGCAGACAATGCAGCTATAACAAGTAACCTTTCAGCTGGCGATGTTGTTGATGTAGACAAGATTGTTGATATGAAAATAATTCTTCAGTCAAAAGACTTTGCTAAAAAACCTGGAGATGCAGTTCTTTTCTTGCATCCAAATCAGTTTAAACAACTTTTAAAATCAAGTCAGTTCACAAATGCTGCTGAGTTTGGTGCATCTAGTGTTGTTAGACAGGGAACAATAGAAGAGTATGTTGGAGTGAAGATAGAAGTTTCAACACTTGTAACAGCTAAAACACAGAGTGTTGCTGTTCACTATGCTTATATGATTGACCCTAGTGCGGCTGCTGGAATTGTTTGGAAAGAAAAAGCTAAAGTTAAAGTTGTAACATGGGATGATGAGAGAACTCATAAAGTTCTTTTAGATGCATGGTACAGAATGACAAGAATAAACGAAAAAGCTATAGTAATAGGTGTCTTTGCAGACGCTTAAATAGTTTTTTTTAACTATTTTTATTTTATGCAATAAAGAGAGAGAATATCTCTCTTTGTTTTGTATTATAGAAATATAGTATGTAAAATAAATTTGGAGGAAGATTACGATGTCAAATTACGGATTTAGAGCTGGTAAAGCTAAAGTAAAAAAACTTACTGTTGCTGGTAAAATGCCTGTAGAATTTGTTATAGCTTCTACAAGTGTTATAGCTACAGGAGCCCTTGTATCAGGATGGAATACTAGAACAGGAACAGCAGCTAAAACTAATGCAAATCTTTTAGTTCAGATACCTTACCCTATGAAGGTTGTGGTTAATGCTAATGTTGCTGGTACTGCTGGTGGAGCAAATTCTATAAGAATTAGAGGATATAAAGCTAATGGAGAAATTGTACAAGAAGATGTTCATGTTGCTGCTACAGCAGCAGGAAAAACATATTCTAACAATGCGTTTGCTAAGATAATATCTTTTAAACCTTATCCTGCACTTCCAGTTCCAAAATCAACAAGTGTTGGAATAGGATATAATCCAGTAACAATTGGATTACCTTATCAGATTGCATCAAGTGCTGATTTACTTGGAGTTAGTTATCTTGGAGTAGTAGCTACGACTTTGCCTTCTGTTAGTATACCTTATCAGACACTTACACTTGCAACAACTGCTGGTGGAAAGAAAGTATCTGTTAGATATATGTCAGAAATGCAGAAATAAGTAGAATATTTAATTTTTTTTTTGAGGGGATTTTTTTCCCCTTACTTTTTTTAGAAAAGTTTAAATACTTATAATGATATAGTATGTATTAGGTGAGTGAGTTTTGGAAGAGACAGTTAATGAAAAGATAGAAAGGTTTTCACAATCATTATTTCATAAGAGTAGTAAAGATATTAAATATCTTTTAGTTACTAATTATGTGTTGCAAGTATTATTAGATGAGGATAATATTAGAACTGGTTTATATCAATGGTTAAATGTTTTTAATGGGGAAGTTAAAAGATTTAAAGAAGTTGATGATTTTAATAAGTATGATATTATTCAAATAAACATGTCGGGACAAGATATACATCTTGTTGGTGAAGTAAGAAAATTACTTGGAGATAATAAACATACAAAAATAGTATTAAATAACGATTATACTACTGAAATGTGGGCTAATTCGTTTGATTATATTCCTTCATTAAGAAGAGAAATAAATTTTGCTGATATGATTTTTGGTACTGAATATTATCAAACGACTGCTTTATGTGAACTTGCTCAACGACAATGTTATGTTATTCCTCATCCTACAGATATTAAAAGATTAAAATCATTACCTATTATTAGTAAGAAATCAATTATTAGCACTATTTGGAGAAGGTATGATAATTTTAGTTATATACCAAGTTTAGTTGTTAATAATCAAGGATTAATTACACAGTTATTAGGATATGATTCAGAGAAAGACCATAAGAATTATGTTACTATAACAAATTATGATTATGTTATATCAAGTACTGATTATAACACGTTTTGCGAGCAACTTAGGGAAAGTGAAGTTGTTTATGACCCTTTCACTTTTCACAGTTATAGTAGAACAACAGTAGATACTGCTGCTATGGGTGTTCCTGTAGTTGTAAGTAATAGAACACAAAGTGGAGTTATTTGTTATCCTTATACTTGTGTTGACCCTTATGATGTTAAGACTGCTAGAGATTTGATTCATAAATTATTAACAGATGAAAATTTTAAAAAATTAGTTATAGATACTGCATTAGAAAAATGTGAGTATTATAATCATGAAAATAGTAAAGAAAGATATTTAGAGTCATTATATTTGGCTTGTTTGGAGGAGTGATTTATATGAATTTTGGTCGAAACGAAGTTGCAGGTTTTCAATATGCTACAACATTAGATACTTCTGCTCAATATATAGTTCCTAGTTTAGGGACTAGTAGTTCTGGAAAAGTAAAAAAAATTAGGATAACTGATATTAAAGGTAGTACTAGTACAACTGCTAGAACTATTAGAATAAGTGGTCAAGGTGGTCATTTTAAAGATTTTAGTATGACTTTTCCTGCTAATAGTAATCCTGATTATGGTTTTGAAATGCCTTATGTTTTAGATTGTGTTAGTAGTACTGGTGCTGTTAGAGGTATTTATGCTAGTGCTTCTGGTAATGATGTCAAAATTGTTATTTGTGGTTATGTAGAAAGAGTTAATTAAATATATATTTAGGTGAGTATGATGAGTGAAGAAATAGTAGATGAGAAGACACAAGATGAACGAATAGAAGAATTAAGTATGAAGATATTTGGTAAATCAATTAAAGATGTTAAATTTTTATTGGTTACTAATTTTATTCATACTAATTTGTTAGATGAAGAACTTGCTAGAACTGGTTTGTATCAGTGGGTTAATGTTTTTAATGGGGATTTGAAATATAATAGAGATGTAATTGATTATAGTAAGTATGATATTGTTCAGGTTAATTTAAGTGCTCAGGACATTCATTTATTAGCTGATATTAGAGATAGTATAGGTAAAGATAGTAATACTAAACTCGTTAGTAATAATGATTATACTACTGAGTCTTGGGGTGCTAGTTTTCCTAATCCAAGTACTTTAGCAAGAGAGGTTAATGTTGCTGATATGGTTTTCGGTACTGAATATTATCAGGTTAGTGCTTTGACGGAGTTGTTAAATAGAAGAGTTTATATTATTCCTCATCCTGCTGATGTGAAGAGACTTAAAAGTTTAAGTGAGATTCCTAAGAAGAACATTATTAGTACGATTTGGAGACGTTATGATAAGTTTAGTTATATTCCACATTTTGTTGTTAGGAATCATGGTTTAACTACTCAGTTGATTGGCTTTGATAAGAATTTGGATAATAGGTCTTATTTGACTACTACTCTTTTTGATTATGTTTTTGAAGGTACTAATTATTTCGATTTTTGTAATCAGATGAGAGAGAGTCTTGTTGTTTATGACCCTTTCACTTTTCACAGTTATAATAGAGCTATAGTTGATTGTGCTGCTATGGGAGTTGCGGTTGTTGGTAGTAATAGAACTCAGAGTATTAATGTGTGTTATCCTTTTACTAAAGTTGACCCTTACGATGTTATCGAGGCTAGAAAATTAATAGAAAAACTTATTAATGATAAAGAATTTTATAATAAAGTGGTTAATTATGCTAAGGATATGGTTGAGATTTATAATCATAAGAATTCGATGGAGAAGTATTTAACTGCTCTTGATGAATCTATTAATTTAGAGAAATCAAACAAAAAAAGAATAGTGAATATTGCTAAAGATAAAGGTTTTGGTGATGATGTTTTGTTTGAGATGAATAAGGAGAAGAATAGAAATGAAAAAAAGTAAAGAAAAGATTAAATCTAAAATAAAGGTTGATAAATTTAGTTTTAGTTATTGGTTTATTAAATTATTTAAAAGATAATTTAGAGGTGTGTTTATGGTTAATTTTGACTTAGAGGAATTTGCTGGTAATGATTCTATGTCTAAGGAAGAATCTTGTGAACAGTTAAAGAAATCTATGAATTTTAAGAGTAAGGCTGATTATCAGAAATGGCTTGCTTTTGGTCATATGCATGGTGCTTTTAAAAAAACATCTGGTAATACACCAGTTAAGATAAAGGGAAAAACTAAAAAAGTAAAACATAATAAGTGATTGTTTATGGTTGTTATAAATATTAAATTTGATGATTTTAAAAGATTGGCTGAGAATAGGCGTGTTTATGTTTTTGAAGATGTTGGTTATTTTGATTTTCATTATATTATAGATAGTATAATTGTTAAAACGACTGTTTTAAAGTCTAGTATTGGTAATGTTCAGCAGTTTTTTAGTGATAAATTGTTTTATGGCTATATTAGATTAGAGTTTAATATTCCTAATGATAGTGTGAGTATTGCTGAGTTTGTTCCTGTTAAAAAACAAGATAATATTATTTCTATTATAGAGCAACCAGTTGAACTTGTTAATGAAGATATTCAAAAAGAGAGTGTTAATTAATATGGGGCAACAGATATCTGATAGGTATAATCCTTCTAGACAGTTAAAAGTTAATGAAGATGGTAGTATAGATACTAATTTACTTTCTGGTGATATAGAAATAGGTGCTGTTGAGCTTAAGAATGCAACAGATGATACTAGAGCAGTTATAAAATCAGATGGTGTAGATAATGCGTTGGTTGTATCTCAGAATAGTCAACCTTTGCCTATTGGCGCTGCCACATCTTCTAATCAGATTACTACTCATGATTTATTGAATTTGATTAAATCTAATCAGGAAACTATGAATGAGTTATTAAATAGTTTGCGTGATATGAATAATTATCTTGCAACTATAGCATCCGCGAAAGGTATAGCTGCTGATTTGCGTGTTACTAATCTTAATACTCCTAATATGACTACTCTTGGCAATATTACTCTTATAGGTGGTTTGACTGCTAGTGATATTGTTAGTGATGTTCAAAATATTAGTGCTCAGTCTGGTAATGTTGATAATGTTGGATGAGGAAATGAAATGGTAACAAATAATAATAAACAAATTTTGAATCGTAAAGAATGGCAGATGATGACTCCATCACCTGGAGCTAGTGTTGCTGGTAGTTTTATTGTTAAAGATTGTCTTGGTGTTAAGAGAACTGCTTTGTTTGTTACGAGTGCTACTGTTCATTGGCTTTATGCTGTTAATGAAGATGCTTGGATGCAAGTTCCTAGTATGGCTATGGTTGGTACTTTTGGTGCTGGTAGTTGTGGTACTTGGTATCCTTGGAGTAATACATTGACGGCTACTGGTGGAACAACAAGTTCTCTTACATTAACTACTGCTATTAGTGATTTGTGTATTGGTGAAACAGTAAGATTTTTAACTGGAACTAATATTGGACAAGAAGTAAAAGTAGTAAGTGTTAGTGTTAATCCTAGTTCTGCAACTTCAACGATTAATTTTAGTCCTGCTCTTGATAATGCTGTGACTAATGAAACTTTTGCTGTGAGTACTGGAAGATATTTTATTTTGTGTGCTGCAAGTACTGCTAGTGGGAGTTTTAAAAGTCTTGACCCTTTAACAGGAGTTGTTACTAATGTGGGTGCTTCTCCTGTTAGTCTTGGTACTGATGCTAAGTTAACTTCTACTCCGAGTTATGTTAATAATGTTTTTAATATAAGAAGTACTGCTACGAGTGCTACAAATAATACTCTTGTTGATAGTGCTCTAAATGTTTTTAGCAATAAATATAAAAATAATTGGTTGTATATTGTTAGTGGGACTGGTATTGGGCAGATAAGAAAAATTTTGAGTAATACGAGTAATACTTTTACTGTTGATGCTTGGAGTGTTAATCCTGATGCTACGAGTGTTTATAGAATATATGGTGCTTATAGTATGGGGATGGCTACAAGCACGAGTTCAACAAGTTTGACTGATTCTGGTAAAACTTGGACGGCTGATTCTTTAATAAATTATCAGGTTAGGATAGTTGCTGGTACTGGTATTGGTCAAGTGAGAACAATTACTGATAATTCAACGACTGCTTTAACTGTGGCTACTTGGACTAGTACACCGGATGAGACTAGTGTTTATGTTGTTGAAGCTAATGATGATTATTTATACTTGGCAGGAAGTGCTGCGGTTGCTCTTTATCGTTATAGTTTTACTGGTACAGCTTGGAGTACATTGTCTCCTGTGGCTGCAAGAAGTGGAGTAACAAGTACGGGTATGAGTCTTAATTGGATGGGGCTTGTGAATAATACTACTTGGGCTGATGAAACTAATTTATTGAATGGTAAGTATATTTATAGTTTTAGAGGCGGAGCTACTAGTACTCTTGACCGTTATGATATTAGTGGTAATACTTGGTTGAGTGCTATTGCTTATAAGGGTGCTCAAGAGACTTTTACTACTGGTAGTGCTTTTGATGTTGATGTTGGAAGGATTTATTGCAGACAAAACGCTACTCACAGATTTTTTTATTATTGTGTTGCTGGTAATCATATGACTCCATTTAGTACGAATACTTATCCTGATAGTACTGCTCTTGTTGGTGATAAATTGTTTACTATTAGTTATTGTGAAGAAGATGTTAATGGTAATCCTAAGGGAGAGACAGTTGGTTGGGTTTATAGTTTGATGAATACTGGTACTGCTCTTCATAGAACTATGATTATAAATAATTCAAATAATGTATTTTAAGAGGATAATTTATGCAAATAGGAAATCAAGAGAATCCATATAAAGACGCTTCAGGAACTCACGATAGTCATCTTGCTACAGAAGAAAACCAAACTAATGGTAATCAGATTACTATGATTACTGATAGTTGGGGTGATAAGATTGGTAGTACTATGGTTGACCAGTTAATGGTTGCTGAACCTCATCGTCTTTGTGGTGGTATTTTTAATGGTGGAACTCCTGATTCTAATTTTTATGAAGCGACAATAAGTGCTAATGCTAGTGCAGGTATAACTAATGGTGTTCTTGATTTAACGGTTACTGCTGATAGTGGTAGTAGTATTATTGCTGAGACTAAGGGTTTTGCTAGGTATCGTGGTGCTTGTATGAATGCTTTTAGGGCTATTGTGAGATATGGTGATACTGGGAAAGTTAATAATAAAAGGTATATTGGTGTTTGTAATAATCTTACTTTTACTGATGGTTTCTTTTTCTTACTTGATGGGACAACTTTTAAAATTGGTCATAGAACAGCGGGTTCAGAAGTAACAATTTCAAACGGAAGTTTTAATGGTGAAGTAACTAATTGGAACATAGATACTTATTATCATACTTTTGAAATACTTTATACTAATAAGATTATAGAGTTTTATATTGATGGTGTTTTTATTCATCAGGTAAAACAAACAGATGCTAGAATAAGTGCAACGAGACATTTTAGGGCATTTGGTATGAATGTTAATGCGGGTGTTGGTAGTGCTTGTAGTTTTTATGCTGATTCTATTAGTATAAGTCAGTATGGTACTCCTAGTTCTCAGTCTAAAGATTATTTTCAGAAAGGAACTACTGCTGGTGTTTTATTAAAGAGTGGTCCGGGTAGTCTTCATGGAGTAATTATTAGTGGTGTTACTAATAATAGTGTTGTTACTCTCTATGATGGTACTAGTACTGCTGGAGTTGAAAGATGGAGTAGTGGTACTATGACTAATCAGACAGTTCCTTTTGATATCGACCTTAATGGTAGTGGTGGTATGCCGTTCGAGTTTGGTTTATTTTTAGTCATAAGTGCTGCTAATTGTAATTGTCTTGTAAAATATGAATAATGTTATTATTTTTTTATATGTTTAAATAGAAACATTTATATATGAGTAATTATATATATAGTGTATGAATAATATTATTATAAAAAAAGACATAGAAATTATTATAACACCTCAGGCTCAAAAAATAATACAGAGTTCTAAATATAATATTGATGATTTTATTGATTGGATAGTTAAAAAACATATTTCTTTTGGTGGTAATGATGCTGCTTTGTTTTTAGAATACAAATTTAATGAGGAATCTAAATGAGTGCACCTATAGTTAGTAGAGAAAATGGTGATATTATTGATTGTTCTGACCATAATGATATTATTAGTTATATAGAAGATGGTTCGTATAGAGTTAATACTCTTAGTTTAGAAATTCAAGGTGATGAAGTTATAAGTAGTAGTAAGGATTTTAAACCTAATAAGGTAATAATTCCTGCTGGTGGTCTTAGTTTTTATGATAGTAGTGGTCTTATTGAGATAGCAAAACTTGATGAATCTGGTAATTTTTATATACTAGGAGGACAAGGACAATTATGAATATAGTCTGTTTAATTAAAGGTCATAAATTTAGTTGTAAAAAGACTCCTGATTTTATTATTAATAAAAAGAGAGTTGAAATTAATATTTGTAGTAGGTGTCATAAACCATTTTTGAGGATTGTAAAATGAAGAATTGTTTAATAATTTTATTTATGTTAGTTGTTTGTAGTGTGTTTGTTTTAGGTACTCCTGGTGACCCTAGTAAATTTATTAATAGTACTGGGGGAGTTACTGCTACTATTGGTGGTAATAGTGGTATTGGTAATTTTAGTGGTAATGTTTATGCGTCTAATATTGTTGGTAATATTAGTGGTAGTAATATTACTAGTGGGACTATAAGTGCTAATAGAATAGATAATAGTATTGCTAGAGTTAGTGATATTGATAGTAGTCTTGTTGGTTATTATAATAGTATTAATAATTTTACTCAAAATTTGACTAATAATAAAACTTGTTTTTATAATTCTTCTTCTTTAAAAATTCAATGTGATTATACTATTAATTTTACTGATACTAATGATACGATTGCTATTGGTATTGAAAGAACTGATAGACAAAAAAATGATACTGATATTAGAAGTAATTTGTCAACTAAGTTGAATCAGTCTCAAGCTGATGCTTTGTATTATCCTCTTGGAAGTAATCCTAGTAATTATGCTACTGTTACAAATTTAAATGCTAATATTTCTTCATTAAGTGTTGTTTATGCAACTATTATAAATCTTAATAATAATATATCAGCACTTAGTTCTATATATGCAACAATAACGAATTTAAATAGTAATATAAGTGCATTGAGTTCTACTTATTCAACGATAACTAATCTTAATAATAATGTTACAAGTCTTAGAAACATGGATACAAGTCTTGCTAATAATATAAGTGCTGTGAGTGCTAATCTTAGTAGTAATGTAACGAGTCTTAGAAATGTTGATTCTAGTCTTGCTCAGAATATAAGTTATAGGGCTACGAATGGTACTTGTAGTGATGGTTTTGTCTTGATGAATTTGACTAATACTAGTGCTCAGTGTGTTAATATGACTATAAATACAACGAGTACAAGTGGTACTTATGGAAGTGCTACAGTTATTCCTATTGTTATTGTAAGTAATGGTAGAGTAACTGGTATAAGTAGTGTGACTGCTACTGGAGATATTGCTGGAATAACAACTGCAAGTGATAGTGGTTTACAAGGTGGATGTACAAGTGGGGTATGTACTTTGTTAATTAATAGTACTTGGTTGAATGTTAATTATGTTACACTCACTAATTTTAATAATAATATGAGTGCTTTGTCTTTAAATATTACGAGTCTGCAAGGAAACTTAAGTGGTAATGCTACGCTTTTGAATACTCTTTATTCTATGTTTACTGGTAATACATCTATTTGGAATGCTAAAGCTGGAACTGGTAATTGTGGTAGTGGAACAGTTGTACAAAATACGACAACTAATGGTGTTCAATGTGTGAGTGTTGGGGGAGTAGGTACAGTAACTAGTGTTTCTACTTCAAATCCTATATTAGGAGGTACGATTACTTCTTCTGGTACTATTTCATTTAATGATTCGTATACTGATATTAAATATACTAATAAAACTTATGTTGATTCTCAAAATTCATCAATGAAATCTTATAGTGATACTACATTTCAAACAAAATCTGGTCTTGTAACTGCTGTTGGTAATTGGACAGCAGATAAATCAAGTTATAACACTACAACACAAAATGGTGTTTTATATACAAACAAGACTTATGTAGATTCTCAAAATTCTAGTATGAAGTCTTATGTTGATTCTGTGAATACTGCTCAGAATAATACTATTTCTAGTGTAGTTACGAATTTATCTAATGAAGCGAGTTATAGGAGTGGTAATGATTCTTTGATTAATACACAACTTGTTAATAATGCTTCTAGGTTAGATGGAAGAATTAATGCTACAAACGGAAACTTAACTAGTAATGTAAGTGCTTTGCAGAATACTGATTCTAGTTTGGCTACTAATATTACGAACGTGAAGAATAATTTATCTAGTAATTCAACAAGGATGGATAACATACAAAACAATCTTTCGAGTAATGCGACGAAGCTTAATTCCTTACAGTCCAGTTTTGATGGTAATAAAACAATTTGGGACGCGAAAGCAGGAACAAATACGAGTGGTTGTGGTGTTGGTTATGTTGTGCAGAATGTATCTACGAGTACTGGCGGGGTAAGTGTTCAATGTGTGATAGCAACGAGTAGTGTTCCTTATCAAAATAGTGCAGCGGGATGGACTAACGATAGTACATATACGATTACTGATTTAAATGTTAGTGTAAATGCCTTAATTAATTTTACGGGAAATAATGGAAGTAATACTAGTATTTATGCTGGTCTTAATCCAGATAGTGAAAAGAGTATGACTTTCAGAACTACTCAGAGTGCTGATTTTTATCTTGGTAGTGGTGGTTATTTGAATATTTATAATCGTAGTGGTAGTTGGATTGATTATTTTAGAGAAACTGATGGACTAATAAATACTAGGTATTACGGTACGAGTGCTAATTGGTATAGTGCTTTTAATCTTGCTAATAATCATACTAATACTTTATCAAGTCTTGCTACCAATGTTAGTTTGAAACTTGATAGTGATGGAACTATTAATAAGTCTCAGGTTTTGAATTGGGATGCTGCTTGTCCTCATGGTGCTATTGTTGCTATTAACGAGACTGCCACTTATTGTGATGGTAACTTGGTTAGTATTGGAGAGAATGTTAGTTTCAATAATGTGAATGTTACTGGTAGTTTTAATGCAACAACAAGCGTAAATACTCCTCTAGTAAATACAGTAGATGTTAATGTTACTGGTTGTTTGTTTTTGAGTGGTAATACGAGTATTGGTAGTGTTAGTGCTTGTGAGGGATAAAAGGATGAAGAAAATTCTTTTAATATTCTTAGTATTATTAGTTTTACCTTTTGTATTGGCTGATGTTGATACTTATAATGAAGGGTCTCAAACAACTATTGGTTTTGGAACAACTTATTTGTATGGTTATCTTCCTATGGATTCTGATGGTGATGCTTCTTATGGAGGGTTTCCTGCTTATAACCAACAGAATGTTACATACGATGATGCAGGTGTTATAGGTAATGCTTCTTATTTTAATAACTATAATTCTTATATTAATTATAGTAAAGGTGTTCTTCCTGATAAACCTGTTAGTTTTGTTTGGTTTGTTAAATCTCAAGATAGTACAGGAGTTGGTTATATATGGAGTGATACAACGAGTGCATCCACTTATACATTTAATAGGTTTACTGTTAACAGTAGTGGTAAGGCCGTTTACTGGGATGGTGGATACATCGTTGGAAGTGGTAACATAGGTTGGTCTGGCACTACTCCTCAGATAAGTGAGAATTGTTATGATTTAAACAGTACTTGTATTGGTTATAATTTTGGTTGGGTAATGTTTGCACTTGTTTATAATGCATCGGGTAATATATATACTTATGAAAGATACTATTCTAATAATCATACAGATGGGTATACACTTGTGAATCAAACTACTTGGAATGGTACAAGAGGAAATTTTTATATGGGTAATAGAGTAGCTCTTGACAGGGATTTGAGAGGATGGATAGATGAATTTCAAACATATAATCAGAATTTAACTGTTGAAAACATAGATAGAATATATGATGATGCTTTACTTGGAATAAGAGCTTATAGTAATCTTTCAACACCTACAAATTTATCAGTTCCGAATTTAACGAATAGTAGTATTTATATAACATGGACTAATCCTGTAGAATCTTATTTTAGTAATACTAGTGTTTGGTATAATTCTACTAGTAATTCTACTCTTACTTTTGTTTCAACACAAACAGGCACGAGTAAGAATATTACTGGTTTAAATCCTGGTACTAATTATTCTGTTTATATTTATTCTCAAGCCACGAATGGTCAAAATACTAGTGTTGGAGCATATGCTGTAGTTACAACATCCGAAAACTTGATTAATACGAGTGAAAATGTTCCTTATTTTAATGATTTTGAGAACAATATGAGTAAATGGAGTACTGTTTTTACTTCTAAAAACATATGTAGTGGTACTGCTGGTAGTCCTGTTAATAGGAATAGTAGTTATCTTAAACAAGTAGCTAGTGGTTATTATTCTAGTAGTAATACTACTTTGTTTACACCAGAATATAGTGCTCATTCACATACTAATACTACTACTCCTGATTTTGTTCTTGATGGTAGTGCTTTTTCTGTTAGTTTTAGTATGAGAATGAAATATGAACTTAATTATGATGGAATGGCTATTTACTATCGTTACAATAATACTGGTAATTGGACTATTATAGATAATCAGAGTACTGGTGTTTATTTTACTCAAAGTCCTTATAGTACTTATAATGGTTATGGTGGTCATGGAACAAGTACTACAAGTTGTATGGCTCAGGCTTTTAGTAGTCAAGATACTGGTTTATTAAAGATAAATCTTACTGGTGATGCTGCTACTGGTAATATTAGTTTCTTATTTGTTATGTATGCTGATACTAATACTATTTGTAGTGATGTTGCTAATTGTGGAGTTTATATTGATGATTTTAATATAACAAAAATACAAAGTAATTGGTGGAATGATTCGTTTTCTAAATGTAAAAACATAAACATAACTAGTAGTAGTGATTTGGTTAATTATCCTGAGTTTGTAAAGTTATCAAAAGCTTCTTCTATGAATGAGAGTTTTAAAGATATAAGATTTGTTAATACTACTTGTAACAATACTGGAAGTGGGTTAGTTTATGAGTTAGATAATTATACTTCAAGTAGTGCTACTTTTTGGGTATTAATGAATTTATCTGAAGGAGTGAATCAGATAAGTGTTTATTATGGAAATGATAGTGTAGAAAGTGAGAGTAATGGAACAAAGGTTTTTAACCAGACTTATACTGCTGTTTATCATATGAATAATTTAAACGCTACAGAAAGTATAGGTAATACTGTTTCAGCAGTTACTAATGATGGACCAGCAATTAATTCTAAGGGTGCTATTACAGAATCTATTAATTATAGTAGTGCTTCTTATTCATCAGAAAAAACTACATTACCTATTGATGAAGATTTGAATCTTAGTAGTTTAGGAAAGGTTACTGTTGAAACATGGATTAATAGTAGTAATAATGCTAATCAAATGTTTTTTGTTCAGAGTCAAGATAGTTGTAGTTATAATTATTTTCTGAGTACGTATAATGCTATAATATCTAATAATAATATTAAATTGTGTTATAGAGACCAGAGTGGAACTACAAGGTATTGTGTTGATAGTGGTGTTCTTCTTAGTGGTAATTGGCAGTATGTTGTTGGTACTTATGATTTTGGAGATGCTGTTAACGATTCTATTATTTATGTAGATGGAGAAAGAAAGAATAATAGAACTACTAGTTATCTTTTAAGAACTGGTCCTGTCACTTCTACTTATATTGGTAATGGTTGTGATTATGGTAGTATGTATGGTAGTATTGATGAGGTAAGAGTTAGTAAGACTACTTTGAGTGATAGTTGGATTAATCAGACATTTCAAACGATTAACAATACTGCTCTTATGATTGTGATTGGTAGTGAAACATCTATGAATGGTACTACTGATTCTTGTTCTTGTCCTAATAATATAGCAACAACTTGGAGTGTAGATGTATCGGACTATTGTATTATTACGAGTAGTTGTGTCGCTGGTGCTTTTAGTATTTATGGAGATGTTGGTAATTTTAGTACGGCAGATAATGTGTTTTTAAATGTAAGTTCAATTAATATTAATGCTACTAATTCAAGGATTATTACTGGAGAAAATAATAGATGGTGGACAAGATGAAATACATAATATTGATTTTAGTATTTTTACTGATTCCATTAGCTACAGCAACAGATTATTATTATAATCAAAGTGGAGGAAATGATAGTAATGACTGTAGTACACCTGCTCTTAGTTGTAAAACTATTGTTGATTTGAATACTAAAAGTTTGAGTGCTAGTGATAATGTTTATTTTGCTCGTGGAGAAGTTTGGAGGTGTTCTATTGATGCGTATATAGATGTTGTTAGTGGAAGTAGCAGTGGTTTTGTTACTTATGGTGCTTATGGAACAGGAGAGAAACCAGAATTTTTGGGTAGTTGGAATGCGAGTAATTCATCTGATTGGATTGATATGGGAAGTAATGTTTGGATGTACAATAAAACTTTATCATGGGATATAGGAAGTATTATTTTTAATAATGGTGCTAGTTGGTGTGATATGAAAACATCAACAGAAGGATTAGTGAATCAGAATGATTGTTATTGGAATAGTGCTGATTATTATGTGAGGTTGTATTCTGTAAGTAATCCCGGAACATATTATTCTGATGTAGAAATTTCTTATAGTTATGCTGCGAGTAATCCTGAAGGATTAATTGATTTTACAAGTAAAAGCTATGTAATATTTGAAGATTTATCATTAAAATATGGTGGTATAATGGGTTTTAATGGAGCAAATAGTCATGATATAACTATAAGAAATTGCGATATTAGTTATATGGGCGGTCATAACGGGGGTGTTAGATACGGTGGAGCGATTCAATTTGGTCTTGGTGGTTACAATATTAATGTGTCTGGTAATAATATTTCTTATTCTTGGGATGCTTGTATAACTGCACAGTCGTGGGATACTGGTAGTGGCAAAACTATGATTAATCAATATTATGGTTATAATATTTGTTTATATTCTCCAGAATTATTTGAGTGGTTCCAAAGTGTAGCTGATTCCGGAACTAACACAGGAAATATTATCATTGAACATAATACTGTGGCGTTTGGAACTAATCAAGAATCTACAGCTTGGTGTTCTACAAGAGGAGGAAGAGATTTAAGATTAGCAAGAACTCCAGCAGAAACTGACAATTTTGTAGTACGTAATAACATATTTTATGATAATAAAAGACAATGGATAGACTTAGGAAGCAGCTCATCTACCAAATGGCTAGGAGAAATAACTCTAAATAATAATTTATACTATAGTAATTATTCTTTATCAACACCAATAGCGTTCAACGGAACAAACTACGCAACCCTAACATCATTTCAAACAGCAACAGAACAAGAAAACAACGGACAACAAACAAACCCACTATTTTTATCAACAGACCCCTCATCCCCAGACTTTTTAATACCAGCAAGCAACAGCCCCGCCTGTACGATGAGCAGCACAGGAAGCTACGTCGGAGCACTACCATGCGAAACAGAAGTAGTAACTAATATTAGTTGTGTTGGTGTTAAATATGGTTGTGTTGGTAGTGTTTGTAGTTATAATAATAGTGTTTGTCTAGAAGAAAGCACATACAGAACAGGTACAATTGTTTGTATAAGGGGTGTTTGCACATGAATAATGTGCTTCTATTAATGATAGAAGTTCATTGTTTGTTATAAGAAGTTTTTAAATAGAAAGATTTATATATTAGTAATTATACATAATATTATAGAGGTTGTTTATGGGTTATGGAGCAAGTATCTATGGTTTGAGTAGATATGGAGATACTGGTAGTGTTTTAAGTGTTCCTCAATTAATAAATGCTTCATATAAATATAGTGTTACTCCGGTTACTATTATCAAATCTGTAGATAAAGGAAAGATAATTAATGCTTCTGGTGTTGATACTAGAATTCGTGATATTAAAGAAGTGAAGAGTGTTTTAATAAGTAGTCAAGTTGTTAAGAAACCATTGATTAATAAGGTTTCTCGTAAGTTATATAATTAGAAGGGTGCTTTTTTATGGCGTTGAAAATTGAATGGAGAAGTCCAGAAGAAATTACTATTACTAAAGTAGAGATTAATAGAAGTACTAGTATTTATGGTACTTATAGTGTTGTTACTGAGATTAATGCTACCAGTGATGGTAATATTAAGAGTTCTAGTAATACTTGGGTTACTAGTTATACTGATAGTACTGGTAATAGAAATTATTGGTATAAGATTAGATTTTATGATGGTGCTGGTTCTACTTATAGTGATTATAGTGAACCTATTACTGCTGAAGAGTTGTTTAGACTTTGTACTGTTGATGAAGTAAAAAAAGAGATAGATACTGTTGGTAAATGGAATGATGATGAGATTTTTGATGCTATTACTGGTGTTGATGATTTGATTTATGTTGAGTGTGGAACTCCTTTACAAGCAGTTGTTAGTGATGTTCTTTATAATGAAGATGGTACTACTTTGAATGATTTGTATTATGTTGGTGAAGAGAATATTTATAGGGTTGACCGTGTCTTTTATGGAACGACTACTAAATCAGAATTGTTTATGGATGATGAGTTTAAGGTTAATAATAGTTATGGGATGGTTAAGATTCTTCCTGTTGCTAGTAGTAGTGTTAGTCTTAGTAGTGATGCTGAAGTAGAAATTAGGTATGTTCCTCGTATTTATCATCAGTTGAGTCTTTATAGGACTTGTAAGAGTCTTCTTAGTAGGCTTGATTATAATAGTGATGGTAAGCCTAGTAAGGAGTATGAGATGATTTATACTAAGGTTAAAACTGTTGAGACTCTTTTGAATCAGCGTGTTGGGCTTCAGCTTAGTAGTGACCTTGTTAATTATGATTGTGTTTATGGTGTTGGAGTTAAGAGATTAGTTCAAGATGTTGATAGAAATAAGTATATTGGAAGAAATAATAGGTGGTAATTATGGTTAGTGTTCAGAAAAGAGGAAGTGTTGATTTAGGTAAAGGTTTTGAGACTGATGAAGGTAAAGCTAGAGCTTGTGATGGCGATAGTATAATAGATGTTAATAAGCGTCCTATTACTGATAAGGTTGAAGATAGTAAAAAGTACAAGTTTAGTGAATAAAATAGAAAGATTTATATATTAGTAGTTGCATATATCTATTAGAGCCCGTAGTGGTTCGATAAATTTTTAGTACCCGGGGGGTTAGATGAATTATGAGTAGTGTTGTTTTCTGCATAGATACTGTACGTGATACTCTTCGTAGTTATCTAACTGATTTATATCTTACTGCTGGGGGTAGTAGAAGTAATAGTTCTTATATTTTTGGTGATGAACCTATTAGTAATGATAAGTATCCTCAGATTCAAATTCTTCAGGCTGGTGATACACCTAGTCCTGAGATTCTTGATATTGGTATGGAGTATATGGTTAGGAAACGTGTTTTTTTGAATGTGTGGATTTATACTAAGAATGGTTTTAAAGTCACTGTTGATGGTACTGAGTATGTTAATGCTAGATTATTATTGTATTATAGAGAGCTTGTTGAGAAGTGTTTAAAATCTCATATTGTTGATATGGATGCTTTGGGTGCTCGTGATTATCATTTGATTAAGGAAGGTAAGGTTAATTATGATTCTAGTACTCAGTTGTATAATACTTATTTTACTATTTGTTTAGAATATTTTACTAGAGAGATTTAAAAATGGTTGTTATAGTTCGAAAGAAAGGTTGGTTAGTTAATGGTAATTATAATAAATTAGTTAATGCTCTTGATAGAGCTGGTAAAGAGATTAGTAATACGGTTGTTAGTGCTGCCATGAGTGATTATAGTAGTAAGAGAAAGACAGATAAAGAACCTAGTTTAATTTTAGATAGTTTTGGTTATAAATTGACTAGTAAAAATAGACTTAAAGTTATTTATCATGTTTATGCTGGTGGTAGAGATAGTAATAGTCCTTTTTATACTGGTTGGGTTAATGATGGTCATAATTTAAGGAATAAAAAAGGTTATTTTAGTGGTTATCATTTTTTTCAGACTGGGGTTGATGCTGGTAATACAATAATAAAAACGGCTATAAAAGCAGAATTGTCTAAAGTAAGGTGATTGTTTTGAAAGTTAAATATGTTGGTTGTATGAATAATTGTAATGTTAATGTTTTTGGTAATACTTATTTTAATTGGGCTAAAGATGAAGTTAGAGATTTGCCTGATAAGTATGCAGATAAGTTAATTGTTGATAATAAGGATTTTATTTTAGAAAGTGATGTTGTTGTAGTTAAGAAGTCTAAAATTAAATCTGATAAAGTAGAAGAAAAATAGAAAAAGATTTATATAGAGAGAATTTTGTTAAGAATTAAGATTTAAATTATGGGGTGGTTAAAACGGTAAATGTCGGTTATAAACAGACGTTATTGTGGGGTTGTGAAACAACTTATGGGGCTGCTGCTACTATTGATGAACCAGTTGGTCTTGTGCAGAGTGTTAATCCTACAGAGAATAATGATACAATAAAAGTTAGAACAATGGGGGGAACGAGAGATTATAGTAATATTGTTCCTGGTAAATTTAGTGTAAGTGGTAGTTTCGATTATTATTTACAGGTTGGTCCTTTGTTAAGGCAGGCTTTTGGAGAGGATAGTGCTGGTGGAACTGTAGATGGTGGAAGTAGAGTTCATACTGGTAGTAGTTATAAGCATGTTCTTGGTAGTGCTACTAGTGTTGGTGCTGATGCTTTTCCATGTTTTAGTCTTGAATTAAGTGATTATGAAGATACAGGTGCTATTGGTACTGCTAATTTGAAGAGAACATATACAGGGTGTAGAGTTAATAGTTTATCTATTAGTGCTAGTGTTGATGAACCTGTTAAGTGTAGTGTTGATTGGGTTAGTCAAGGAGTAACTATTGGTACTGGTGCACCTACAAGTGTAAGTCAAAGTACTAAGGACCCTTTTGTTTTCTATCAGGGTGCAGTTTATGCTACTAGTGGTGCTGTTAGTGCTTATACTTCTCTTGTGAATGCTAGTACTAGTGAGATAGCTGAGGTTAATAGTATTAATTTTGCTATTAATAATAACTTAGAAAGTGTATGGTATGTTAGTGGTACAACTGCTACAACTCAGACGCTTCGTGGTTTGAAAGCTTTGCTTGCTAAGGGAAGAGATTATACTGCTAGTCTTGGATTACATTTTAAGAATAAGAAGATGTATCAGAGATTCCTCGGTAGTAATACTAGTACTGTTGGTGGTGGAAATCTTAGTAAGTATACAGTTGTTGTTGATTTCTGTAGAAGTGGTTACCCTGGAAGTACTCCTAAATTGGCTACCGATGATTATATGAGATTGGTACTTGGTAGTTGTGCTTTTAATAGTATTAATATTACGGGTAGTCCTGAGGATATTGTAAGTCAAGATATTGATATTATGGTTCCTAAGGCTAAATTGTATTATATAGATACCGACCAGAGTTGGGCTTGAGTGAAGATTAATTTTTTTTGGGAGTTTTTCTCCCAATTATTTTTTATATAAATTAGTATAGGTGATATGTAAAATGTTAAAGAAAGAAATTGTTTTATATGATAGAAATAGTAATGGTGAGTTAATACCGAAAGAGGTTGAATTAGAAGTAGATGAAGATGATTCTAATCAACTTATATATAAAGGTCAGACTGTTTGTGTTGTTCCTATGACTAGAGGAGATTTGAAAGAATATTTTGCTAAGGCCAAATTTGGTGATAGTAATGAACTTGAGAATGAGTTGATTCTTAAGTATTGTAGAAATCCCGTTTTTACTTCGGATGAGGTTAAGGTTTTGAAACCAGGTATTTCCATTTGCTTGATTAATACTATTTTTAGAGAAAGTGGTCTTGATATAGGAAAGAAATCTATTAAAAAGGCCATGATTGATGCTGAGGACGATTTTGCAAAAAACTAGATGAAGTCAAGCGTGAACGTAAAGAAGGTGATTTAATCTTATTTTTGCATAAGCATGGTTATGATTTTTTTAATGTTGGGCGTTTGACTTATAGTGAATTGAATTGTTTGATTGAGGCTTGGAATAGAGAAGTTGATAATCAGAATAAGAATATGAATAAAGGTAAAAAGAAGTGAATTTTTTTTGGTTGGAGAAATTAATACTAGTGGTGCGGTTAATAGTCTTAATGTAGATGTTGTGCTACAAATTCTTAGGAGTAATGCCGTTAAGGCTGAATTGAATAGTATTGTTTCTCAGGCTGTTAAGGGTGCTAAGACTATTGATGATAGTAATAAAAAGACTATTAGTAGTTATGAAAAGTTACTAAAAACAATGAATACCATTAGATGGTCTATGGTTGATGCTGCCTTTGTTACTGCTGCTATTGTTGTCCCTGTTTATAAGGCCATGCAGGCTTATTCTGAATTTGGTATGAAAGTTGCTCGTGTTGCTGCTATTAGTGGAGAATCTACTGACACTATTTATGCTAATATGAAGAAGCTTCAGGATGGTAGTATTTATACTTTGAATGAAGTTGCTGATGCTTATATTCAGTTTGTTAAGTTAGGTTTTAGTGCTAGTGATGCTACTGATGCTATGAGTAGTATTACTAAGTTTGCTACTGTTGCTTTTACTGACCTTAGTACTGCTGTTAATATTACAGGTCAAATATTGTATCAGTTTGGTATTGATGCTAGTCAAACTAGTGCTGTTGTTAATATTATTGCTGGTGCTGCTAACGCTTCGGCTGCTGATGTTGAGACTTTTGGTGTTGCTCTTAGTTATGTGGGTGGTACTGCTGCTAGTTTAAATTTGGGTCTTGAGGATACTAGTGCTGCTTTGGCTGTTTTGATTAATCAGGGTGTTAAGAGTAGTAGAGCTGGTACTAGTCTTAATGCTGCTTTGACTGCTATGGCTAGTCCTACTGCTAAAGCTGAAGGTTATATGAATCAGTTGGGTATTAGTTTTTTTGATAGTTCTGGTAATATTAAAGATTTTGAATCTCAAGTTAGGGATTTGTCTGGTGCTCTTAGTGGTCTTAGTGATGAGTCTACTTTGAAGGTTCTTGATAGTATTTTTGGTACTCGTGGTGGTAGGTCTATACGGGCTTTGCTTACTCAATATGAAAATACTGGTAGTGCTATTGAGGGTATGAAAGAGCAGATGAAAGAGGCTGGTAATGTTAGTAATCTTAATATGATTATTACTAATAATAATGCTGCTAAGACTCTTAGTATGATTCAGAGAATGAAAAGTGCTTGGACTAGTTTTAATTATTCTGTTGGAGAAGCTATGGGTAAGATGAATGCTTATGGTGATAAGACTGTTATGGGTAGTGTTTATGGTACTGGTTTTAGTCCTGATTATAAGAAAGCTGAGGATGCTGCTAAATCTTATTTTAATGAAATTAATAATCTTGATAAATTAAGTGTTCAACAGAGAAGTGATTTGTATGATTCTTTTACTAGTGAGAGTACTAAGAAATTTAGAGAGATGACTAAAGATGCTGTTCTTCCTACTGATACTGCTGAAAGACAAATTGTTCTTCAGGAACTTTTTAATAAAGCAATGCAGTTAACCATTGATGAATCGAATAAGACTGTTGAGTTAACTCAAGATGAAAAAGATGCTTTAAAAGACGCTGTTGAAGAAGCTAAGATATTAAAAGATGAAGTGAATAGTACTAATTTTAGTAATTTTATGAGTGGTTTTAATAGTAAGGTTTATAGCTCTCTTGTTGTAAGTCTTAAGTCTATTAGTGATGAGTATAAAGAATTTATTAATCAAATGAATGCTGATAGTGGTATTACTAAGGAGCAGATTGATTTGAATAAGATTCTTGATGAGTCTGAAGCTAAACAATCTTATTTCTTGGAAGAAGTTAGCAGAGCAACTGAGTATTATAATAATAAGATTAATCTTCTTAATTATGATTTGGCTGATTATAAAGAAAGTTTGTCAGATGTTAATGATGAGATTAGTAAATTAATTAATATGCGTTTTGAGGGTCAGACGAATGCTGAGAAGTTTATTAGTGATTATAGTTATTATCTTAAAGAGCAAAAATTGGCTACTTATGGTATTACTGATGCTCAGAGTTGGTTGAATGAACAGGTTAGTGAGGGTGTTGGTGGTTTTGAAGACCTTGGTACTGCTATTAATATTGTTAATGATGCTACTAGTAGTAGTGCTAGTAGTTATGAGGCGTGGCAGGATACTGTTAATCAGTTTATTGAGTCTAGTATTAATGCTGGTAATAAACTTGGTACTGATGTTAGTAGTAGTATTAAGAAATATCAGACTCTTTTAATGAGTACTAGTAAGTATAGTGAGGATAGTACTAATAGTCAGGTTAGTTATGGTGATTTGTTGAGTGATGCTTATGATGTTACTTATGGTAAGATGAAGAGTAATGTTGATTATTTTGTTCAGTCTCAGGAAGATGCTAGTAATGGTGTTGCAAGTAGTAGTACTAGTATTATAAATAGTTTATCTGGCTTATATGAAAGTCAGGGTAATTATGAGAGTAAAATGGAAAGTGTTAATGAAGTTATTAAAGATTATCAGGATAAGATTGATAGTATTACTAAGTCTAGTCTTGATTTTAAAACTAGTATTGAAGAAAATGAGATTGCCACTTTAGAGAAAGATATTAAAGCATGGAAAAAACTTAGTAAAGAAATTCTTATTGCTAATAGTATGAGAGATTATTATGCTACTAATAATCCTATTGCTACAATACCAAGTTTACCTACTACTGAACCTGGTCTTAATCAAGATTTTTTGAATAATGTAAAACAATTAGAAACATCAACACGTAATAATGCTAGTAATGCTATTACTTTTGGTGATATTATAGTTCAGAATGTTGCTAATGGTAATGGTGAGGATGTTGGTAATGATATTTTGTCTACTATAACTCTTAAATTGAATAATTATAACAAGACTGGTGCTGGTAATAATGTTAGTGTTAAAAAAAGTGTATTAATAGTTGAGTGATTTATTATGGTTTATTCAGATATAAGTTTTAATGGTGTAAGTCTTAAGATTGATACTGTGAGAGCTGTTAAGAAACAGAAGACTGTTAAGCAGGTTATTGGTAGGATTCTTGTTGAGAATGAGGTTGTTGGTATTAGTAGTTCTCAGTGGGAGATTAGTCTTTCTGGTATTGTTAGTGGTAATAGTGTTAGTAATCTTACTAGTAATCGTAATGCTATTGAGGCGTTAGATGATGGTAATAGTTATAGTTATGTTGATGGTTTGCATGATGGTACTTTTGTGATTAAGCCTGAGTCTCTTGTTTTTGATGATGATGGTGATAATGGTGGTTTATTTTACAGATATAGTATGGTGCTTGTTGAATGGTAAAAATTAGTAATTTAATATTTTGTATATTTTTATTTTTAGTTAGTACTAGTATTGTTTATGCTAATAATCTTGTTTATGATGATACTTTAAGTAGTTTTAATAGTTCTTTGTGGAATGTTGTTTCTAATTCTCCTATTTATAATTCTAGTCCTAGAGGGTATCAGTTTGGAAGTGATAGTACTCTTAGAGATATTTATTCAGTGTATTCTTTTGTTAATAATAGTAATTCTTATATGGGTGTTTCTTTTAATTATACTGTGACTGCTAAGGGTAGTAGTGGTGGTAGTGGTGCTCAGTTGTTTAGTTTGGGAGAACTTCCTATTAATTCAACTAGTTCAGAAGTTAGATTTTTGAGTAATGGATATTATGTTGTTTTAGCTAGTAATACTGATGGAACTTATAAATGTAATATTATTCCTTTTAAAGTGGTTGATTATACTCCTACTATACTTACTCCTTTTACTTGTTATAATGTTACTATTGGTACTATGTATAATGTTAGGTCTTATATTTATAATAATTCATTTTATTTATATGTTAATAATACTCTTATTTATAGTGGTGCTTCTTCTTATAATATTAGTAATAATACAATATTATATATGCAGGGAAAATATACTAGTGCTCAGTATTATTCTTCTTATATTGCTACTAATTTTAGTTTTATAGATGTTAATAGGTCTCTTTATCTTTATTTGTCTGCTAATACATCTATTAGTACTTCTTCTAATGTTAGTAATTTTACTGTTAGTATTGGTGGGGCTAATTATACTACTACATCTGGTCTTGTTACTATTTATGGTTTGAATATTAGTTCAGTATATAATATTACGTTTACGAACATATCTTATGGTGGTGCCATTTTTAATAGAAGTTTTAATAATATCAATATTAGTTATGATGGTGGTGAATCTTATTATCTTGCTGAATCGTTTTATCCTGGTAATATTGTTAAGATAAATGTTTATAATCTTTATAATACTAGTCTTTATAGTGTTAATATTACTAATTTAACTGGTTACACTGTTATTCTTAATGAAAGTATGTATGTTTATAATGTTACTACTGGTACTAAGAATATAATTATTAGTAAAACTGGTTATACTAATCAGTCTAGTAATTTTTATATTAATAGTAGTATTTATTTAGAAAAAACTTATTATTTAGTTAATAATTCTGGTATTTCTTTCAAGATTGAGAATTCTAGTAGTAATAGAACTTATGAATATGGGAGTGTTGTTAATATTAGTGTTAGTAATGTTCTTTATCCTGTTTGTCTTGATGTCTTTCTTTATGGTTATGGTATTAATTATGTTTGTGGTGATACTCCTTTTAGTACTTTGATTAGGTTAGAAAATTATACTGAGATAAATAAGATTAATAATAATTCTGTTATTGGTAGCTTGTTTTTTAGAAAGAGTAATCGTGATTCTTTTTTTGTTAGTATTCCTAATTTTATAAGTAATTTTACTAGTACGACTTTTAGTGTTAGTGGGAATGATAATAGTAATGTTACTGGTTTTGATGATTGGAGTTATAGTGATACTAGTAAGGTTTATAATCTAGTTAATGGTACTGATTATGTTTTTAATATTAGTGTTAGGGATAATAATAGTTTTATTAGGGCTAGTTTTGATATTGAGAGTGATTATCTTAGTTATCTTGATTTGGATATTTGTAATGACAATGTTAATGAAAGTCAGGAGAATAGTACTTTTTATAGTAGTACTAATGTTAATCTTGATGTTGATGCTTTGAATAATTGTTCTGGTAATATTGTTAATGATGTTGAAGTTATTCCTATTAGGATGAGATTCTATTATGGCAATGGTAGTATTAATTTTAGTAATTTTAATGTTAGATTAAGTGATAATGATTATCCTAGTAATGTTAAGATTGATGTTGGTAATGATAGTTATTATGATTTTGAATTTACTGGAGAATTAAATGGTAATACTGGTAGTGTTAATGTTTTTAGTGATGATTCTAGTAGTGTTGATTTGAATGGTAGTAGTGGTAGTAATAGTTTTTTGGTTAATATTAGTGTTAATAAATTTGTTGATTATGATAATCTTAGTTTTGTTATTAGTGGTGTTAGTAGTAGTGATGTTTTTAGTGAGATTTTTAATAATTATAGTTATATTAATACTACTAATTCTAGTGTTGTTTTTGATACTTTTTGGGGTATGATTAAGACTAATGAGTCTATTGGGGTTCCTGTTGAGTCTTGGGTTTATAGTAAAGTTATTCCTGTTTATAAAAATATTAGTTATGTTTATTTAGATGTTGATGAGTATACTAATGGTAGTGGTAGTAATAGTTTTTATATTACTAATAATTGTAGTACATGGTATACTGGGGTTAATGGTGATATTGTTGTTTTTAATACTACTGATGATTGTTTAATGTATAAGGTTAAGATGAGTCCTGATAGTAGTTTTCATAATTATATTTATAATATAACTATTTCGGGTATTGGTTTTAGTGCTAATAATTTAACTATTGATTTTGGTAATGATGGAGTTGTTGATTTTAATATTAGTAACTTAACTAGTAGTACTGTTGTTAGTATTAGTAGTTCTGTTATTAGTTCTTATCTTGATAATTATTGTTTTGAGAGTATTTGTGATATTCCTGTTAATATTAGTTTTGAAGGTAATGCTGTTGTTAGGGTTAATAATGTTGAGATGAATTATAATACTAGTGGTCTTAGTGTTGATAGTAATGTTGTTCGTGTTAATCTTATTAATGGTAGAACTAATTTTACTAATGTGACTAGTACTTATTTGTCTAGTGGTATTCTTGATGATAGTGGTTTAATGAATAGGAGTTTGTCTAATTATAATTCTAGTTATGATACTAATGGGTATTATAATTTTACTGGTTATAATAATTATCTTAATACTACGAGACAGTTTAATATTACTACTTATACTAATTATACTATGTGCAGTGATATTTATATTCTTAATAAGACTAATGTATTAAATAATGTTTATGCTAGTGCTATTTGTAATTGGCAGACTAATACTCGTAATGGAACCTGTTTATATGTTATTAATGTTTCTAGTAATAGTATGAAATTTGCATTTGTTTATGCTAATTCTACTAGTTATACTGGTACTAATAGTGCTAATTTTGATTATAGAAATAGTTGGCATACTGTTTGTGGTGTTAAGACTAATTATAGTACTTATACTAATTTGTCTCTTTATATTGATGGTAATTATACTAGTAGTGTATCTACGAATATTGTTGCTACTCAAGGTACTAGTGGAAATAATATGCTTATTGGGGCTTATGGAACTGGGAGTAGTTATAGTATGAATGGAAGTATTGATAATGTTATGATTTTTAATAGTAGTCTTAATAGTAGTCAGATTAGTGATTTATATAATAGTATTAGTCCTTATGTTGTTAGTCCTGGTAGTATTGTTGATTATTATACTTTTAGTAATACTTCTAATACTTATTTTGTTAGTATTCCTAATACTGTTGTTGTTAGTAATGCTAGTGTTACTCTTAAAGGTGATTACTCATGAATAAAATCTTTTTAGTTATATTATTTGTTTGTTGTATTGGTTGTGTTAGTGGTTATACTGTTGATGGTAATCATTATGTTTTTAATGATAGTATGCCTAGTGAGAGTGGTGATTATAGTGATTATGGTGTTTTGATTACTGGTAGTGTTACTATTAGTATGGGTAGGACTAGTATTGATGGTGATAATATAGATTATTTTTATAATATTAGTAAAGGTGTTGAGTTTAAGGATGCTGTTGTTACTTTTGATACTAGTGGTGGTACTAGTGAACATGATTCTGATGGGGGAAATGGTGGAAGTATAAGTTTGGTTTTTGTTAGTGATAAGATTAGAATTATTAATACGAGTTTTATTATTAGTTCTGGTGATGGTGGTGATGGTTCAGCATATACTAGTAGTTGCACTTCTTTTGAAGGTGGTAATGGTGGTAGTGTTCTTTTTAATTTTAGTTCTGATGATGTTTATATAGATAATTCTTCTTTTAATTTTTATCTTGGTGGGGGGGGAAACGCAGATACTAAAAGTTGTTATTTTGATAATACTGGGGCTACTGGTGGAAATAGTGGTTTGTTTAAATTCTATATTGGTAATAATAATTCTTATTCATATGTTTATAATACATCTATTAGTGTAGATGGTGGTAATGGTGGGGATGCTGATACTACTGCTTATGGTGCTGGAGAAGCTAATTGTAAAAGTGGTGGAAGTCCATCTAAATATGATTTTTATATTTATGGTAATAGTGTTGTTAATAATCTTGTTTATTATGATGATAAACTTTCTCATGGTGGACTAAGTGATTGTAGTGCGGATAGTGATAGTGATAGTACTGGTGGTGTCTCTGGTTTAGATGGTGTTTTTTATTTGTATAATTCTTCTGTGATTAATGGTAATATTACTGTTAGTGGTACTCGTGCTAGTGATTGTTTGGTTCTTGCAAGTGGTTCTAGTTATGATGCTGAGTGTGATGGAAGAAATGGGGGAAGTAGTATAGTTTCTGGTTATTTTGTTACTTTTAATGATTCTCTTATTTATCTTAATAGTGGTGATGGTGGAGATGCTGATTATGATAATGCTGGGGGAGGAAGTTGTGGTAGTGGAGGAGATATAAAATTCATAACTGATACTTTACATATTTATAATACTTCTATTGTTACTGATATAGGTTATAATGGTGTTAGTGTTGGTGATAGTAATGATATTGCTGGTGGAGGAAGTGGTAATTTTTATATTTATAATAATGAGTCTGTTTTTTATAAAAATAGTATGACTTTTTCTGGTAGAACTAGTTGTGATGATGATGATACTAGTACTGATAGTCATGGTAGTAATTTTGGTATTTATGGCGGTAATGTAAGTATTAGTAATAGTAGTTTTAGTATTACTGCTGGTGATGGTAGTTATGATAATGATTTGGATGGTCATATCTATGGTGGTAACAGTGTTGTTAGTGGTAATATTGTGAATGTTTATGCTAGTAATATTAGTCTTAAAGGTGGTAAATCAGGTTATAGCAATTATGGTAGTGGCTTTGGTATGATTAATGCTAGTAATGTTAATATTACTAAATCATATATTTATCTTTATAAAGGTAATGGTAGTGATACTAACAAAGCTTTATTTATTACTAATGGTAGTGGTGTGAGTGTTTTTGATAATAGTATTATTAATTTTAGTAAAGATTATAATTATGGTAGTAACAATAGTATGATTCTTAATAATAGTGAGATTAGATTTTTTAATGGAACTAGACTTGCTTATTATAATTATCTTGCAAATTTCTCTGGTTATAGTGATTATGTTTATATTAATAATGCTACTGTTAATAATACTTTTTATATTTATAATAGAACTAGTAATCATAGTATTATTAGGTATAATGTTAGTCAGTTTGGTACTTGGAGTTTTAGTGGTAGTACTATTAATTATAATACTCTTAGTTGGTATTTTAGTAGAATAAACAGTGTTAATATTAGTTATAATAATGTTGTTCCTGTTAGGACTAGTAATTTTACTTGTGATAGTGATTATAGTCTTTTTAATAGTAGTGTTAATGTTTCTTATACTTGGTATATTAATAGTACTGTTGGTAATACTGGACGGAATTTTACTGGGACTGTTCTTGATAATTATAATCTTACTTGTAATGTTAAACTTAATGATAGTACTTTTAATCTTAGTAGTAATTATACGATTAGTATTACTCCTGGTTATCCCTATAATACAGTTATTAGTGTTGATGACGTCATTATTTATAGTGAGTCTGGTTTTTTAAATAGTACTAGTAAAAACATTAGTCTTAATGTTAGTGGTATTAATAGGTATATTCAGTATAAGTGCAAGAATTTGAATACTTGTAATATTCCAGTTAAATTTAGTAGTAGTATAAGTAATAGTTATGTTAATTTTACTAGTGTTAATTTTAGTTATGGTGTGGTTAATCCTAGTAGTAGTGATGTTGATGTTGTTAGTGTTGTTAGTAGTGATAGTGATGGTGGAGTAGATGTTAGTAATTTAAGTTATGTTATTTTGCCTGATGAGGAGACTAATATTACTGTTGTTCTTAATGGTAGTAGTAGTCCTAGTTTTGTTTATAATATGAAGGTTTTATATAGTGAATTTGATGTGAGTATTATTCCTAGTAATGTTGATTATTGGGATGTTATGCCTTATAGTCCTATTCAGAAAGGTGTTGTTCCTTATGGTCAGAATAATAGAGTTCCTTTTTTTAATATTACTACTAATGATTCTACTAATGAATTTTATTTGTTTATGAGATTTGAGAATGGTTCTACTCCTGGTTGTGTTAATACTATTTTTAATAATGTTAGTACTAATGCTCTTGGTTGGAATGTTAATAATAGTTTTGTTAATATTACTAAATTAAATAGTAGTAGTTATGTTCAGTTGTGGAGTTGGAGTAATTTTAGTTGTAATTATAATCAGATTAAGACTTTTTATCCTAATATACAGTGGAAGAGTTTGTGTTCGGGTTGTGTTAATACTAGTGATTTTAATGATTGAGGTAATATTATGGTTGTTATAAATAGTGGTCCTCGTAATAATTATCGGGAACATCAGGGTAGGATTATTATTCCTACTAGTAATAATACTTTTTGTAAAATAGTTATTACTAGTGATGATGGTACTGAATATACTTTGATGAATACTTATGCTGGGGATTCTTATGTTATGAGTGCTAGTGTTACTCTTAATTGTACTAGTAGTATTAGTAGTTTTGAGTTTAATATTGTTAATGATTATGGTAGATTTTATAATGTTTTTAATGGTGGTGAGTATGTTAGTATTTATATTGATGAGACTGATGCTAGTACTCTTGTTCTTAGGGGTAGGGTTGATAATGTGAAGAATTGTTTTAGTAGTGGTAGTGGTTTTTTTATTAATATAGATGGTCGTGTTTGTCCTGAGTTGGTTGATAAGACTATTACTGGTTTGCAGATTGCTAGTACTATTGATAGTGTTTTATGTAATATTTTTTATGAGAATTATTCTTATTTAAAATTGCAAGTTTGGAATGGTAGTGAGTGGGCTACTTGTACTAGTTATGATAATATTACTAGACGTGTTACTTTTGATAAGGTTGTTAGTATTAGTAGTACTCTTGTTAATATTGTTTATCAGAATAAGTCTGGTATTAGTGTTATTGGGGATGCTCTTGGTAGGGTTGGTATGGATGGTTATGTTTATTATGATGAGAGTGTTTCTCAGTATTATTTTAGGATTTTTGATGTTGAGTCTATTAATAATGGTTTAGGTATTGGTTATGGTGTGAATCTTTTGAGTGTTGGTGATTATGGTCTTGATAATGATAGTGTTTTTAATCGTGTTATTGCTTTTGGTAAGACTGAGAGTAGTAATATTTTATTATTAAAAACTGTTGAGGATAGTAGTAGTCAGTCTAATTTGTGGATTAAAGATAAGGTTGTTAGTGATAGTGATTGTGATAGTATGACTCTTATTGAGGAGAGGGCCGATAAGACTCTTAATGATAGTCTTATTACTACTAATAGTGGTAGATTTACTGCTATTGGTCTTAGTGGTTTGATGCCTGGTGAACTTGTTGAGATTAGTATTCCTTATACTTGTAATGGTTTGCATAGGGTTGTTAGTCTTACTCATAGTATTGGTAATAGTGTAGTTACTAGTGTTGAGGTTAATAAGAAGAGTACTAGGATTAATGATTTGTTTGTTAGTAGTCTTAATAGTAGTAGTGTTACTAGTGAGTTGACTAATATTAATAATATGAAGGATAGTTATACTGTTTTCTTTGATGATGATGAGAATCTTATTAGTAATAATGGAACTCAAGAGATTGATGGTAAGTTAAAACTTGATGATGCTAGTACTACTGGTACTGCTACTAGTGTTATTCTTGATACTAGTTATGATGTTACTAGTTGTGAGTTGCGTAAGTATGATAATTATAGTACTGATAGTGATGTTTATTATGTTACTAATGATGGTGGTAATACTTGGGAGAGTGTTGTTATTGATGGTGCTAGTCATACTTTTGTTAGTCCTGGTAATAGGATTGGTTTTAGAATAGTTCTTAATAGAACTAGTGTTAGTAGTGTTAGTCCTGCGTATGAAAGTTTTTGTATGCTTTTTAAATAGAAAGTTTTATATATTAGTAGTTATATATGAATATTAAATGGAGTCTCTATTATGAAGAAAAAGTTGGTTTTAGACAAAAAGTTCTTTAATGTTAAAAAGAGTATTCATGATAAACGTAATTTTAAACATAAAGATGTTTGTCTTATGAGTACTAGTTTACCCGGTAAGTTTAGTCTTCGTGATTTTGTTGTATCTGTTGATGACCAGAAGAGTCTTGGTGTTTGTTACGCTTTTGGTGGTTGTGGTTTAATTGAGGATAGGCGTAAGTATCTTGGTCTTCCTGATTATAATCTTAGTAAAATGTTCTTGAGTTATATGGTTAGACTCGTTGAAGCTGATGTTAATAATGATGTTAGTGAACTCTATAGTGATAATGGTGCTAGTCTTCTTAATACTGCTAAAGCTATGAAGAAGTATGGTACTGTTCTTGATTCTTTATATCCTTATAATGATAGTGTTGATTATTTTAAGAATCAGCCTTGTTTTAGTAATTGTAAGAGTCTTAATGATGATGATTGTTTTAATGTTATGCTTATTATGGCTAAGTTAAACAGTGTTAAGAAATATGTTTTCTTGGATAGTATTAGTGAAATTAAGGATGCTATTAGTAAGGGTTATGAGGTTGCTATTGGTATTGATGTTTATAATAATTTTTGGACTCTTGAAAAAGGTCGTATTTATAATGGTGGGTTAGATGGTGAGTCTCTTCTTGGTGGTCATTTTATTAGATTGATTGGTTTTGATGATAGTACTGGCTCTTTTGAGTTTGTTAATAGTTGGGGTACGGGTTTTTGTGATTCTGGTTTTGGTCTTATTAGTTACGATTTTATAAGAGATATGATTAATGATTATGATGCGTTTAGGATTAGTCTTTCTAGTGAAGATGATGAGACTGATTCTAGTAAATTTTTTGTGAAATCTTATAATAAGATAACGAGTATTTTTAGGAATTACTAGAGAGAGGGGTTGTAGTGGTTAAGAAGGATAATAGTTTAGTTACAAAAGTTGCATTGATTGAGCAGAAACAAAAATATCATGATGAAAAGATGGAAGAAGTGTTTAGTAAGATTGGCGAGATTCATAAGGCCATTGTTGGTAATGGTACTCCTGGTTTGAAGCAAGAGGTTGCTGTTTTGAAAACCGATGTTAGTAGTATTAAAGTAGAACAGTGTAGACACGAGAAGGTTATTGATGGTCTTAATTGGCGTGTTGCTCTTATTGTTGGTGGTACGGCTGTTCTTAGTTTTTTTGGCAGTGTTATTTTGCCAAAGATATTATTTAAATAAAAGTATAGGTGGTAAATATGGTTGTTGATTGGAGTCAGGCTTGGCAGATTCTTGCTTTGCCTATTATTAGTGGAATGTTTGGTTTTTTGCAGACTAATTGGGCTAATTATATGATTGATAATAAGTTTGATAAGTTTGAATGGACTGAGACTATTAAAACGCTTTTTAAGTTAGGTATACCTGCTTTTGCTGCGTGGCTTGTTCTTAATGGTTTTGGTGTAGAAGTTAATGCTTGGGCTGCTGCTCTTATTCCTATATCTGCTTATTGGATTAGTAGAATTTTTAAAACAGACACAGTAAGCTTAAATAAGACAAAAGCTAAGTAAGTAAAATCTTTTTTTTTTTTAGAATTATGGTTTCAAGGAAAAATAGCGTTTTTTTGCTGTTCCTTGAACTATTTTTTTTTATTATGAACAGTACTTGTTTTTAAGAATCTATTAAAATAACACGTTTTCTAAGCGTTTTAGCGTATTTCATTGTGTTCTTAGTTCCTGATGCTCCTTTTTTCTTATCAAAAGCAACAAGAATACTGCATCTAATAGCGATATTTCTATTTCTATTAAAATACCTAATGGGAATAGGTTCACTAAGAACAGGATAATAAACTTCTAAACCTATATCATTAATATGAGCATAATCTTCAGCAAAACTATCAACACCAACGGCTCCACCAGTAACAATAACATCTTTACTGGTTAATTTTAACTTATCTAGTTCTTCAAACACTCTTTCTTTAGTAAAACCAACTCTATTACCTACAACACCAACAATCATACTTCACACTTCAAACGTTTCTCTAATCTTTTTCCCAATATGAAACTTACTAACATTACCAACAACACGTTCTACTTCTTCCCCATCTTTAAATAAGATTATAGTAGGAACACTACGAACACTATACATACTTGGAACGTTACTATCATCAATATCTATTTCTAAAAACTTAACATCATTAATCTCATTTTTAAGCTCTTCGTAAACAGGTTTTAACATCTGACAAGGCATACACCATTTAGCACTAAACTTTACAACAGTGTTTCCTTTACTAATCTCTTCAATAAAGCTACCGCTATACATAGTAATCAATCCCCCCAAACATAATTAAAAAAATAAAATAATTTTTATTTAGAACTTATCTTTTCTTACATAACAATCTTTACAAAAAATAGGTCTACCAGGTATTGGCTTAAAAGGCACTTTACATGGTTTACCACACTTAGTACAAATTGCGTCAAACATTTCTCTCTCTACAAAACCTTCTCGGTTATTATAAAAAGGTCTAGAACCTTGCTCATTTTCGTTATAACTATCTCTATTATATTTTGTGCTTTCTCTTATCTTATCCATCTTATTTCAATTTCTCCAATTATTATATATTAAAAGCCCCAAAAAAAGGGGCAATAAAAAAAAATTTGTTTTCTATTTTTAAGTATTCTTACTGAAGTTTAAATGTTACTTCAACTTCTTCATCTGGTACAACTATATCGTAACTATGTGAATCTTCATCTAAGTTCTTTATAATTGTTCCAACAAGTGTATTTCCAGTTGTTACTTCATACTTATATACGTCTTCATCATCGTCTATATGTGAAGCGTAATCAAGTGCAAGGTCACCAACTGTTAAAACACGGTTACTTCCTTCAAACTTTATTTCACCAGAAATAACTTTAGATGCATCATTATCCGAATAGAAGGATTCAGTAAGTGTACTATAGTAGACTTTATGTGTTGTTTCGTAGGAACCATCGTCTTTGTATCTTAGTTTCCCTTCAACTTTATACAAATCACTTGTTTCGGGTTCTACACTCAAATCATAAGTATCTACATCGTCTAATGAAAAACTTAACTTTAAAAATTCACTTGGTAAAGTAAATGATTCACTTTCTTTAAGTGCTGTATCTTCTTCATCATAGTCATCATTAAGAACGAGTCCTATACTATTACTTGTAATCTGCCAATCAAATCTATCATCAGCTTCATACTCGTCACCATCTTCAATAGTAGAGTCTAGGTCACTACCAATCTTTACTACAGCCATGTCTTCAGAGTCTTCGTCAGAATTATATAAACCAACTATTGTAACATCTATATCACCAAGGTCTTTATTCTTATCCTCTTTAACAATAAATGTTTCTCCTTCATAGCTAATAACAGCGTTTTCGTCACCAACTTTAACAAGTGTCACTCCACTTATTATCTGTCCGGGATTCATAATCTGTTCAACATCTATATTCATATCTACACTACAAGTTCCGGTACATTCCCAATCACTAATAGACATGGATTGACCAAGAAAACTAAATGATAATTCTGTATCATCCTCATCTTCATCAAGGTCTGCATAGATTTCATTCATATCATCACTGAACTCTACATTATAGACGACATCTCCATCTTCAAGTGTGTACATTGTTTCTCCATCAAAATCTTTAGCATTACTAAATAATGCACCAGAGAAACTTACTGTCTCATCTACATCATATTGGTCATCATCAAGTTCTACTTCATAACTTCCAAGTTTACTAAGGTCGTCACTATCTGCATCTATTGTATCATGAAAATTTAATTCTTCATCATCTATAGAGTAATATTCATGTGTTATAGAATCTATACTAGTTGCTTCTTCTGAAGCTTTTAGTTTTTCAAGTTCTACTTTGTAATCTTCTATAATCTGCTTATCAGATTCAACCTGCTTAGCTAAGTCATCAACTTTAACACCAAGAGCATTCATACTTGAATTGTACTGCTCTATTGTTATTTCTTTAGCTGATAATTTAGAATTCAATTCAGAAATTTCTCCCTGATTGTCTTCTAGACTTTTAGCGAGGTCACTATTTTTTAGATTAGCTTTATGAAGCCCTGCTCCAGCTATCACAAGACCAGCACCAAGTACTGCTATTGCTCCTACTGTAAGTATTGTTTTCATACTGCTTTTCTTTGTTGCTTCTTCAACCATTTTATCACCTTTTAAGTGTTTTTTTATAGGACTTTCTAACAAAGCAAAAAATATGTTTTAATGCTCTTTATATTGCTAGAAAGAAATATTTTATTAAAAATGAATAACTAAAAAATTTGTTCATCAATGTATTATATGTTACTTCTTATATATAAACTTTTCTATTTAATTATGGTTTAATTAGTAAACCTTAAATAGTTGTGTTACTTCTTTTTTTTCTTTTTACAAGCCATTTTGTTATACCTCAATCTACAATTCACTACTTCATTATAATAGTTCTCATCAAATAAAACACCAAGTTTAAACTGTAACTCTGTTTCTTTATAAGCACATTCAAATTTAGACTTACAAAGACAAACTATCTCTCTTTTAAAACAATCTTCTCCAAGTCTAACTACATCTTCATTAAGTTCTTTATTACTTCCATAATAAGTTCGCCAATCAGACTCTATCAATTCATGCCTTTTATGATTTTTTCCTTTTAAAGGTTTTCTAGTTAACATAAACCAGAAAAATTTTTTACCAACATACTTCCTATTATTAGTAAGATTAGTAATTATATAAACAAAACCTTGATAATCACTTATTCTTTTTGGTATGTTTTCCCATTCTGACATGTTTTCTACCTTTATTAACGCTTATAGGTTTAATAGCAAAAACAAGTTCACTAATATCTAACTTGTCTTCATTAAAACAATTTATGTAACCTACAAGAACTATAGTCTCTTTAAAAGGATTTGTATTATTTACTAATATTTTTAGTTCTTCCCAGTTTTTTATGTGTTTTATTTGTTCAACCATTTTAACTTAACCTATATAACTTTTATCTTTTTTATCTTTACTAACCATCGTGTTATATTCTTCCATAACATCTTCCGGTATATCTTTTGTAGAAAATTTTATCTTAAGTATTTCTTTAGCCAAATTCTCAGGAGAAAGAATACTATTTTTAGTTATCTCTATATCTCTCTTCAAATCTCTATGAACAACATCTACACTTTTCATAGTATCTAAAAGCATCTTACTATATTCTTTTTCTCTTTCATAAAAAGCTTTAATCTCGCTTTCTATTTCATTAAGTCTTTTAAACAATCTAAAAAATAGTAATACAAGTAGAACAATCACTACTCCAGATATTAATCCATATATAAAGTTTAAGTTTATCAAAAAGTTTTTCACCTAAGCATTTTTATAAATCTTTTTTATATGTTCTACTCTACTACCAGAGAACCAACCACCACAATTATTACACTGATATCTTTGATATTTACCAGTACTAGTTAAGGAGAATCCTCTCTTTTGACAGTTTTTACTTCCGCATTTAGGACAAACTTCATCTCTATAGAAACAATTTATGTTAGGATGACTTTTAATAAAAGGTCTAAGTTTAAGATATATTTCTTCAGTCAGAGAAACATCTTTAGCGTTATATTTCTTCATTAACATCCAAGCTTTATCATCTCCTTCTATGCATTTCTTCCATAAGTCAAATCCTTCATGATGAAGTTTTTCACCTATGCAAAAATACTTACTCATATCATCAAGATTATAACTTGGTAATCTAAGATATCTTTTTGATTCATTAAGAGTATCTATCATCTTATAAGGACTAGGGGGATTTATTTCATGTCTAATAAATCTAGCATTTATAATTTTATGGTCAAAAGCAATACCATTTTGGGTAACTACTATATCAGCTTCATCTAACAAATCATGAATACTTTTAACAAGCTCATAATCGTTTACTTTTCCCTTTTTATATCCAGGAAAATCTCTAAGACATTTAGTTGTCTGTTTACCACCTAACCATTTAACACTATAACTCATAATTTGTGTTTGTTCTAAAAAATCTATTATATTAGTTTCCCATTTAGGACCCCACGTATATGCTATTATAGGACTTGTTTCTATATCTAATATTAATATCTTTGGTTCTGTCTCATTCATCGTTTTTTTCCTCTTCTAGTTGTTTATTTATAAGCTCTTGTATCTTCTCTAATGGATGACTAAGAGGCTCATCGCCTTCTTTTATAAAAGATTTAAGTTCTTTCATACTAGGACAATCATACTTATCAAGATTGTTTATTATGTAATTCCACTGCGTACTACAATTACCACTTTTTACATGGTCAAGTTCTTTAGGATTTATACCAATTATAGTATAATATAAGTGTTTTGCATCATCTGGAGCGTGAACACTAAGTAAGAATCTTGCTAATAAATATCTATTATAATTTCCTTTATCTTGTAACGCCATTAATCTTTTAATTGGTGCTGGGTATAAATCAAATATTTTTCGTTCATCTATACCTTTTACTCTAATAGGATTGTTAAGTTTAATATGTTTAGCTTCGCTTATAAAATCTGGATTAACTTCTTTAGTCCAATATTTCATTTTAAGAGTGGTTAAATCTATATCTAGACTAATACATTTTGTACTATTTTTAAGAATATCTTTCCAACTATCTTTTAAATCTATAACTATACTATAGTTCCCGTATTTTTTATTAAAAGAACCTATACTTATTTCTGTCTCTTTTATTTTATCTTGGAGATTACTAAAATTATAATCTGGGCTTTTACCCTTTTTTAATCCTGCTATATTCTTTAAATGTCGTCTTAATATCGAAATAAAGTTACTAGTTCCTCCATATCTACTTATCGTAGGATGACTTATAGGACTACCACTAGGAACAATAGCGTAACCTTTTATACAAAAACCATCAAACACCCAAGTAAAAATATTAGGATAAACTTCTTCAACTGCTCTAGCATCATCAAAAGAGTTTAAAAATATCTGCAAATTATTATCTACAAATCTTCTTGAATCATCCACAAAATCTATAACAAAAAGTCTATCATCATTTCTATATTCTATACTTCTATGTATTTCGTTTTCAGAAAAATCTATTTCTTTCAATTCTTCATTCTTTATTATTCTACCAAGTTCTTCGTCATTATCATACGAATATACTATAGAGTAGTATTTACTGTTTTTTAAGAATTCATATATTAAATTTTTCTGTTCCATCTTTTTCACCTACTATAAAATCGTTAAGATTTAGACAATTCATAGTTGACTTTGTGCTTTTTATTGTTATCTCTTTTTCTTTTTTTAATCTTGGTTCTTTTTCTAGCTTTTTAAATATTTCTATTTCTCCAAAATTTGCACTTCTAAAAATCTCTTCTAGTTTCATTTTAAGAATCTTTTCTATCATAATATCGTAATCTGGTACAAAACCTTCTGGTAAATCATAATCATGCTCGAATGCTATCACATTTGTTTCTGGAAATCCTTCTGGTACTTTTTTCACATAAATCCATTTAGGCTTACTACCTATACCAAGACGTTTACCCAAATATTTATTGGCGTACTTACAACCTTTCACAACTGGAGGTACACCACCTATCTCATCACTATTCTTTTTAAGTTTACCATAAGAATCAAGTTCTTTACTTATACCTTTAGGGAATCCAATTTCTTCAACCCCTATTTCACCATTTCTAATTCTACTATCAACATCTTTAACTATTTTAATAATCTCTTCTTTCGGTTCATTTTTTAGTATCATTTCTAAGACTTTAATCTGAGTAGATTTAGCAATACGAGGCGTGTCACTTCTCTTTGAACTTATTCCAGTATATCCCAATTTATCATTATAAAATTCTTTATCTTTCCAAGCAAGAATATAAGCATAATTCTTCTTAGCTCCCTCTATAGAATCTTTATTCTTACTTCCTTTTTTACCAACAAACAATATTCTTTTGAACACTTTTTCAAACTCCATAGATAAAAAACCAGGCTCTCCATCATATTTATCAGAAAACTTTTTCATATCATCATTAACAGTTTTAAGTAATTTTTCTGCTTCTAATATTACAAAAGAAATATTTTTACTTTTAGCACAAAAAAACACGCTATCCGTATCACTATATACTACTTTATAACCATTAGATTCCACTATATCTTCTATGTGTTTTATTAATAATCTTCCCCATGTTGTTATTGCTTCTGCTACTTCTTTCTTATATAAACGACTACCTGGATAACCACTAAAACCAAATAGACTATTTTGAAGAACTTTAATCGAATACTGTTTATAATTGTTCTTCTTTTTTTCTTCATCTGTAACTGATTCTTTCATAAGTTTTTTATATCTACTTCTTTCTATACCAAGTTTCTTAATTAATTTAGGCATTAAACCTTCGCCTTTATTAAATCCAATATCGTCATTTAATTTAATTTCCCCTTTTTTGTTAAATGTTTCATAACTTATATTAAAAGTCTTTATGATACTAGGATACATACCAGAAACATCAAAAACAACCACATACTCATATAATCCTGGTTTTGGTTCGTATACTTCTCCTCCACTAAAAGCTTCTTCAGAAGTACTCTTATTCTTACTAGGTAAGATTATTTTATTATGAACTTCTCTCAAAAATAAACCATCTACTAATTTAGTAGTAGTAAAAATGTCTTCTATCTGAGAACAAGATTTACTTCTAATACTATTAAAAAAGTTAACTATATCTAGTTTATTAAGTATTTTTATAACTAGTTCACTATCTCTCAGATTATAAACCGATAATAGTTCTGTTTTATTAATCCACATATCATGAAAACTGTCTGTGTGCTCTACTTTTCCTGTTCCAAGTATTTCTTGACTCGTAAATTCTAAACTATAAGATTCTGCTCTACCTTGATTACTTATTTTTCTAAAATGTTCATAAGCTTCAAGACCATCAAGAAGCACTCTTCCTTTTATTATAACTCTTTCTTCTTCATCATCTAAAAAAACATAATTAAGAGGACTTATCTTACTGTATTTTAAACCTAACTTACTCATTCTACTTATCATATAAGGTAAATCAAACTTGGAAGTGTTCCATCCGGTTATAACATCTGGGTCTTCAGAAGCAAAATAATTAATAACACAGTTAAGCAATTCTTCTTCACTATATACTACTTTTCTAAACTCATCATCTTTTAAATCAAAATTACTCTCTTTACTTTTGTAAGTAAAAACTTTTTTCTTTTCATTATTATCACAAAAAGACACACTCGTTATTATTTGCTCTGGATTCTTAACATTAGGAAAACCATTACTATCATCTGTTTCTATATCAAAACTTAGTACTTTAAGAGGATAAATATCTACTTCGCCAAGAACATCTATAATATATCTATTAGTAAAAATAATATCAGACTCAAAACTCTTACTAAAATTACTTTTTAAATCTCTTACATCTTTTGATTGTCTTACGATTATCTTTTTTACTTTCTCATTATTTATACTAACAAATCCTTTTTCTATTTTTAATATACGATTATCATCAGGAACTTTTTCTTCTTCTAAAACGTAAAAGTATGGATGAAAATCTTTAATAGTTTTCATAACTTTTTCTCCAGACTTATTTCTAGAGAACGTTACTAATTCACTATAGTTATTTTTGTTTATACTTTCTACTAAGAATACCAAAATTGTTCTACCTACTAAAATTTTTTTTAATGTTTTAACCATTCATAAGAGATATCATTATTTTTATCTCCATGAACATAAAATGTGAACACTCTATTGTAGTGTTTCCAATCTTTAAAATAATTTTTTACTGCTCTATCCATTTGTCTATAAGCGTGCTTTTTGTTATCTCTAGTATCATGAGTTTTAACTTCAAATAATAAAACATAACGACCTCTAGTAGCATAAATATCTATTTCTCCAAGATAATTATAATCATGAGGTCTTCTATAAGACACAAATTTCTCTATGTCTTTATAACCTCTTTTAATAAGTTCTTGTTCTACTTTATCTACAAGATTGTCATGTTTTTCTATTCCACTCATCGTGTTCGCCTTTATTCGTAAAAAGCTCTGAATTTAGGAGTTACCGAACTTACATTACCATTTTTATTGGTTTGAACACCAACAATCCAATATCCTAACATTGCTGGAGTCATCTTCTTCTTCATAAAAATTGTCTGAGCACAAAGAGTTCCAGCATCAAAAGCATGTATGTTTCTATACATCATATACATTGCTTTATGGTAATGACCCTGAAATAGTAAACTTGGTTTTTGACCACCACTAATACTATTTATATATTTCTGCAATTTATAACTTATAGCGTAAGCTGTTCCGTCCCCGGGATGAGTCATTCTTATCTTACAACCATTATCAAGATTTAAATCTGCTTCATCATAACCTAAGAAATGAAAATTATCTAATATCTTTTCTAAAGCAGGTCCAACTTCAAAACCAGCATTACCTTTACTACTAAACCAACCATCATGACTTTGACTTGCCGTTATAGCATATATTGGTTGTCTTATTTTACTAAGTTCTTCTTTAGCTCTTCTTATTTGATTCGTTGCTCCTATTTCGTTTAACTCAAAAATATGGCCTTCTCTTCCGCTCATACCTTCTAATATGTCACCTGGATGTAATACGAAATCTACATGATACTTATTGAATTCTTTCGCTGCACAATCCATTATATCAGGTCTATACATTTTATGTCCTATATGAGTGTCACTTATTACTCCTATGTAAAATTTTTTGTCATTAAGATTAACATTATGAGACTGATAAGCTTCTTTTTGTGGGTGTTTTACCATTTCTATTGCTGATAATAGTTGTTCTTCTGTAATATTGTTCTTTTTTAATACGTCTTCTAATGTCATTTCTGTTCCCTCCCTTAAAAATTCTTCTTCTTTCATTTTACATAGTTCAATATTTCTTTTATGGTGTTTATTCTATTCATACAAGGATTTATTAAACCAGTATTCCATGGTCTATTTTTTAGAAATAAAACTGTATTTATATTAAATTTTTCGTACTTGGTAATATTAGAATATTTATCGTCTACGAATATGTCACCTTGAACCAAGAATTTGTCTCTTCCAAAGAATATGTCATCATAATATATGTTATTCTTTTTTAACCATTCCATTGTATATTGTTCTATTCCTTTAAATTGATAAGTGCTTATTATTATTCTATGCCCTTTATTCTTTAAAGTATTTATAGTTTCATATACGTCTTCACATACTTGTGAATTTAAAAATATTTCTTTTCTGTCAGTCACATATTTTTGGAAGTCTTTAATTTCCGTTAATACATCTTTTATTTCCCAAGTGATTATATCTTCTAATTTATAATCTGTGAAGTGTTCTTTATTATAAGTTTTTACTACTTCTGGTACAAACTCACGCAAAACATCATCACAATCCAAAATTATATTCATCGTCCACCTTTTTCGTTTTTATAATATTTTAACATATCATTAAAGTACTTATAACAATCTTTATTATTCATACTTATGATTTCTAAATCAGGATTCTGTTTAAGATATGAAGATACATCAAAGTAATATTGATAACTTATTGCTCTCCATAATCTTCCTATTGAGTCATAATCATTCTTTTTTACTTTGAAATAATTTTCTGATATACATAAAACGTTTTCTATGTTTTCTTCTGCTATTTTTAATTCTAAGTTACTTACTCCTATATCTTCTAGAAATTTTTTATTTTCTCTTATGCCCTTGTTTAATGATTCATAGTTTTGCATAGATACCAACTTTAAACATTAGAAATATATAAATAACTATATTACTTCTTATATTTAAATGTTTCTTTTACTACTTGGTAACACTAAAAAAGTCTGATAGTTTGCTTTCTTCTTTGTAATAAGGATTCTCCATAACATAGTATAAAGATATACCAGTATAAAGTTTTGGTATATAATTCAAAATACTTTCTTCTAAATCTTCAAACTGATTACTTTTAAATCTTTCTTGTTCTTCTAAAACAGCACTTCTTTTACCATCCTTACCACCTATCCCTGCTTTAGGATGAATAAGAATCTTACAAAAAACTTCTTTTAACTCTTTCTTTTTGTCATCACTAAGATTATGAATAAAATCTTTTAAGTATCTTTTATTGTTTATTTCTTCAAATTTTATATTATTATTTTTAAACCATTCTGTTAATTTAGAAAGTGAATTATCTTCTTCATCGCTTATCTCAACTCTTTTCATACCACATTTATCAAATACTGGATTATATTTACCCATAGCAGTTATTACTTCTAAATATCTTTTATTAGATATGAATTTTAATGATTCTGTAGTTAATTTTTGACCAAGTCCACAACCTCGATACTTAGGAGAAATAACATATCTGCTACCTCTAATAAAAAATTTGTTAATTTCACTAGTAACTTCACTCGTCATAGTACTATATTTGTTGTTAAAATACTTATTACGCCCTCTATTTTGCAAGAAAGGAGGACTAAAAACAACTACTCCAACAATGTCATTATCATATTTAGCAACAACTACTTTATAATAAGGAAAATTAGAATCTGTAGTTTTATAATGAAACTTACTAAGTAATTTATAATCTTCTATGTTTCCCTCTTTAAAAACTACGTCTTTATAAAAACTAATCTTTTTGTGCTCTGGAATACTATATGTTATTTTTACTTCATCCATAAATCTTTTATCTACTATTATACTAGGATTAAAATCTTCAATAAGGTCTTTATGAGTAGTTGCTACGAAACAAGTTATATTATTATCTCTACAAGTTCTTTGCAAATTATATGCGATAACTTTAGCTGTTATTCTATCTACATTGTTGCAAAATTCGTCTATAAATATGAAATCTGGTTTTTCACTAATCATTTTAGCAAGTTTGAATCTGTATTTTTGACCATCACTAAGTTCTTTATATTTTCTTATAAATATGAAAGCATCATTTAAACCCATAAGACTAAGATATTTAACAGACTCTTCAAGATTACTTCCTATATTATCAATAACTACTGTATCTGAATCTATAGTTAAATCGTCAAAATTAATGCATTTTTCTTCGTTTAATCTGTTTTTTATTTCTTTAAGTAATAAAGATTTTCCTCCACCAGAATCTCCCGTTATGTAAACTAAATCTCCATTATTAAAACTAAGTTTAAAATCTTTATAAATAATGAAGTGCTTTTCTTCACTAACACCAAGACCAAAAGCATGACTAACTTCAATCATTCTTTTAGTGAGTTCTGTTCTAGTGGTAAAATCTATGTTTATGTTTAGATTATACTTTCTTTCTTCATAATTTTCAAACATGTTTTTCTTCCTCAAACAATCCACAAATACATTTTTTTGTAGTTCTAAATTCTAAACAAGGACATTTATTATCTTGACATTTTTCTACTCTACAAGGGCAATAACCATTATTATTTTTAACATACTCTAATACTTCTTTATTTACTTTCATGGTTTTTCCCTCTCTTTTTCTTATTTAATTCTTCAAATAGTAAACCTTGTGTATTAAAAAGAATGGCGCAAAGTAATTCTTCTTTAGTACTAAGTTCTTCATTATCGGGATTTATTACTTCTTCACCACGATGAAATCTCCAAAGGTCTATAAAATGTCTTGTAAGACTCTTCATATAAACTTCTTCTGGTATTCCTTTCTGCCAGTTATCACTATTTCTTAGTTTACCATCAGCTTGTTTTCTATGACTGTGCATGTATTCTCCAAAACATCTCAATACAGTAGGACTAATGAATCCCTCGTAATCTATTTTGTTATCAGAATTATTTCTAGTAGCTCCAGTTTCAAATTCACGCATAATTAATCACCATTTATTTTCTTTCTTTATAATCTTTCCAATGTTCAAGAAACTCGTAAAAATCATCATAATTACTAATACTATAATCTTCTAGACTACCATAAAGTTTAATACACTCATCTCTATGCTTTTTAGGTAGATTCAAGATTAAAGTGTGATATTGTAGTAATCTTTTGAGTGTTTCATAGAATACTTTTTTTGGCATTTGTAATTCTTTTTTTCTTGTTTTCATTATTTTCATCTTCGTATTGTTTAGCAAACACTTTCCCCCATTCATGCATTGGAGAATCATTCATTGTTAGTACATTATACGTTTTAATTTTCTTCATTTTTAATCTGTGTATTTATTCATCATATCAAAATAATCATAATCTATTCTAGATTCTTCTTTTTTTCTTACAAATCTCAATGTTTTAGAACTTAATTCTATTTCCTTATCACAAATAGGACACTTTACGAACGATACTTCACACTCATAGATATCCTTAGTATAAGTTATTTCTACAATTGGATTTGTATTTTCTAAGAAACATCTCGAGTGCCCTTTTTTTAAGCATTTTTCTATTATATCAAAATTGTAACCTCGGTTTTGTTTTTCTTTTTTTATGTCTTTTTTATTAAAACCAAAAGTACAATCACACTTATCACATTTTGTAGAAAATTTGATGTTTTTCATTTTTCTTTCTCTTCTAAATTTTTTATCATATGTCGAGTTGTTTTTAATTGTAATTTATAAAATAATATATTTTCTAGTACATTCAATTCGTTTATTCTAAATTCATAACTAAAATGATTATCAATATCTTCTTTGTAATTTTTCATTAAATCTAATATTTGGTCTAACTTATTTTTTATTATTAACTCAACATCTATAATAGTCTGTTCGTCATATGCCTTCATGAGATTATTTATTTCGTTTATTTCCCACTGATGTAGTCTTTCTAGATATACCTTCTTTTCTTTCTTATTCATTTTTTTCTTTCCTCTTCAACACGTTTAGCGATTAAACTTTTAAATCCGTTAATTCTCCAAGTCATAGCATCTAATTCTGCTAATATTTCTTTATTACTAGGTTCATCTTTCATTTTAATCTTCTCTTTCTTTTATCACAAGCATCTATCAAGTAATCTCCATTAGTAAGGCAAGTAACTTTTAAATTAAAAATGCAATTAATCATTTTGATTTTATTATATCCTAATCTAAGATTACTAGAGCATCTAATTTGTCTATATAAAGGTTCTTTCATCATCTTTATACTTAGTTGTATAATAATCTAAAATCAATACAAATAAACAAAATACTATAAATTTTTTAATTTTTTTCATATTCATACATTTTTATTTATTTTTGTTCTTCTTTAGGAACTTCATTACCCCAAGCATCCCAACCTTCAAATCTTTGTCTAGCAAACAATTCAATACGTGGCAAATCACCCATTAATTCTACAATTCTTTCTCTTGCTTCATCAGGTTTTCTACTATGTTCTCTTATTTCTTTCATTATTACCTGATTCACATTTGTTTTTATTCTACTTATTTTACCTCTTTTTCCAATTAAACAAAATTCAGTATTTGAATTTGTATAATGTCCTATACCTGTTCTTGGTTTACCTTTACTTATTTTTACCCATACAAATCCAACTGTTTTATAATCAAAACCCCAAGCCTTTATAACTTTTAAAGCACTTTCTATATTAACCCAAGTACCCCAAAGAAATAAAATACAATCTTTTTCACAAATATTTTCTATTGGTAAATTACATATATCTTCAGTTTTCATAGTAGGATAAGTTATTCCACCATATTTAGGATTATTTCCTAATTTGTTTTTATATTCCCATGGAGGGTCTGCATAAATTATATTATATTTCTTCATTTTGTTTCTCCGAGCTTCACATAATACATATTAGGCGAAGCTTTTACTCTTTTACTTCAAATAGATTTTCCCTATTACATAAATCAAAAACTTCCTGAGCTTCTTCTTTAGTACACTTTGCCATTGCCATAATTAATTCATTTCTAATTTTTGCTTTCATTTCATTTT
>Ga0172381_10000271_pt1 | contig 63755 bp, 80 predicted proteins | sample Leawel6488metaG_FD_119754 | JGI IMG/M metagenome (GOLD analysis project Ga0172381, IMG submission 119754) | Leachate microbial communities from a municipal landfill in Southern Ontario, Canada - Leachate well 64-88 metaG | ecosystem: Engineered > Solid waste > Landfill > Unclassified | place... | reverse complement strand
GCAACTGGTGTGACCGGAGCAACCGGCGTGACCGGGGCTACTGGTCCCGATGGTGCGACTGGACCGCAAGGCGATACTGGCCCGACCGGCGTTGATGGGGCTACTGGTCCCGATGGTGCGACCGGCGTGACTGGCGCAACTGGTGTGACCGGAGCAACCGGCGTGACCGGGGCTACTGGTCCCGATGGTGCGACTGGACCGCAAGGTGATACCGGCCCGACCGGCGTTGATGGGGCTACTGGTCCGACTGGCGTGGGCGCTGACGGGGCCACTGGCCCGACCGGCGTGGATGGGGCAACCGGCCCGACTGGCGTGGGTGACGATGGAGCGACCGGCCCGACTGGCGTAACAGGGGCGACTGGCCCGACTGGTGTGGACGGAGCGACAGGTCCTTCTGGTGGCCCAACTGGCCCGACCGGTGTGGACGGTGCGACTGGCCCGACCGGCGTGGATGGGGCGACTGGCCCGACCGGAGTAGGTGACGATGGGGCGACTGGCCCGACCGGTGTCACAGGAGCGACTGGTCCTTCAGACGGTCCAACTGGCCCGACTGGCGTAACAGGGGCGACTGGCCCGACTGGTGTGGATGGTGCGACTGGCCCGACTGGTCCTGAAAATCTTCCTGATCCACCGACTGGTGATGGTGATTATGTTCTTCATATTGCGAGTGGTGTTCCGACTTGGGTGACACACCCGTAAGATAAGTAAAACAGGTCGGCAGAATTTGGCGATTCTGCCGACCCGACAATCCGCGAAAGCGGTGTAACGAGGGAGAAAAATTTATGAGATTTCATGTTGTTGGTTTACCTCATACACAAACAAGCAAACGCCACACGGCGTGCGCTTTCACAATCAAGATTCTTCGTTTCATTAGGATGATGAACAGCCTCGGTCACGAAGTGATCCATTATGGAGCCGAGAATAGCGAAGTATCTGAGTGGGCTGAGGACGTGGTTGTTTTGTCGGCGAAGGAACAAGAGGGTTGGTTCGGACCTTTCGACATCAACAAACTTTACAGTGCCGACTGGACGGGTAAAGCGGAATACTGGAAACTGCTTAACGAACGGTCGGCCTCGGAAATCAAAAAGAGACAGCGGAAGGGTGATTTCGTTTGCGTCATTATGGGACGCTTGAATCAACCTATTGTGCAGTTGTTGGATAAGGACGTTTTGACTGTTGAGTATGGCATCGGATATAATGGTCCTTTTGCGAATTACCGAGTTTTTGAATCTTATGCCCACATGCACAAGATTTGGGGTGCTCAAGGTGGTTTTGACCCTGATGGACATTTGTATGATGTGGTGATTCCTAATTATCTTGACCCGGATGAATACACCTACAAGGCCGAGAAACAAGATTACTACCTATATCTTGGAAGAATGGTCCGCCGTAAGGGACTTGAGATTGCAGTCGAAACAACTCGACGCATTGGCGCACAATTGATTATGGCGGGCCAAGGTGCCAAACAAGAGGGCAACAAGATTACTTGTAGTGATGGAAGCACCTACACCGGCGATCATATCCAGTATGTTGGGCCGGTAATCGGCAAGGAACGGGATGCGTTGCTTCAAAATGCAAAAGCAGCATTTGTTCCTACTTTGTATATTGAACCCTTTGGAACAGTGGCGGTTGAAGCGCAGATGTGCGGTACGCCTGTTATCACAACAGACTTTGGTGTTTTCCCAGAAACAGTTGAACATGGAAAAACAGGATTTCGATGTCATACGTTAGATCAATTCATTTGGGCAGCAAAACATATTGGCGAAATTGACACGTGGTATACGCATCAACGCACGATGGCAAATTACTCGATGGACAGGGTACGTTACAAGTATCAGGAATATTTTGAGATGCTTTCTGATTTACATGGAAAAGGGTGGTACGAAGTTCACGAGGATCGTAAGAATTTGGATTGGCTTCGTTTCTATCCGTGAGGTGATTGATGGCGCTTAATGCAACATACTATGGGACGCTTGTTGAGGCAGAGGAATACTTTGTCACTCGCTTGCATGAATTTGCTTGGTCATCGGCGTCAGCGACAGACAAGACGAATGCACTTATCTCGGCACGCCGCCTGATTGACGGACTCAATTTTAAGGGAAACAAACACCCTGTGTATACCGTATTGGAAGCGGACCCCGATGCCGACATCGAAACGATTCAAGCGGCCGAGGCAACACAACCCAATGAATTTCCACGTGGTGCTGATACAACTGTGCCGGAAGACATCCGAATTGCTCAGTATGAAATCGCCCACAGCCTGCTCGACAACAAGGACCCGGAGTTGGAGTTGGAAGTTCTCGCGGTTACGGGTCAGACGTATGGCGGAGTGAAGACAACGTATGAACGCGGACAAACGCCCATTGAGCATTTGATTAACATGATTCCAAATGCTGTTGCGTGGCGATTGATTCGACCATACTTGCGTGACGGAGATGCGGTAAAGATTACTAGGGTGTCGTAAACACCCTGCATGACACAGCGGGTAGCTGTGCTTGCATACCAGTTGGCACTACGAAACTGGGCTTGACTTGTTAGGAAACTGGTGCTCCTAGCAAGGCAATGTGCGGAAGACGCCAGGAGGAACTATGATGAAAAGTTTGATGAATCGGTCGTATTGGTCTCGTGGTCAAGTGTCTTGTTTTGAGGGCGCGGATGACGCTGCTGCGGCTGCGGAAGCGGCCCGTATTGCATCGGATGCGGCAAGGGCTGCGGCTGCGGATGCTGCTGCAAAGGAAGCCGCTGCGAGGGACGCTGCTGCGAAGGCTGCTGCGAAGTTCACGCAAGACGACGTTAATCGTTTTCTCGCTGATGACAAGCGGAAGCACCAAGCGGCCTTGACACAGATGGAGCAGAAGTTGGCAACTGCCCTCGAAGACAAGACTATGACGGAAGCGACACGGAAGACGCTGGAAGAGAATCTTGCGGCTGTGCGAGGTGAGTTGCGAACGAAGGAAGAAATGCTGACGTTGGAGAAGAAGAGAGTTGAAGAAACTCTCAGTCAGAAGATCGGCGAGTTGGAGAGGCAGAAGGGCTACTGGGAAAACCTGTACCGTGAAAGTTCGATTGAACGCTCGCTGCAAGATGCAGCCGTTGTTCACGGTGCATGTCGCCCGGAGCAGATTGTCACGCTATTGCGAGGACAAACAAAATTGGTGCAGGATGTGGATGAGACGACCGGCAAGCCGAGGGAGACATACCAGCCGAAGGTTGAGATGTCTGGTGTTGATCCTCAGACTGGCGAGGGCGTCACATTGGTTCTGACTCCGCATGAGGCTGTGAAAAGGATGTCAGAATTACCGGATATTTATGGCAACTTGTTCAAAGTCAATGTTGTCAGTGGTATCGGGGGCGGTATGAACACCGGCGGCGCGCCGGGTAGCGGACGAGTTGATGTGAGGAAATTGACCCCACAGCAATATCGTGAACTCCGAGAAAAAGACCCCGAAAAACTCGGCTTACGTCGTAAGGGACGGCGCTAACAAATCGGGGGTTGACGAAGGGTGCAATAAGTTTTGCACCCAGGTTGAAAACCCATCTTTTGTGGAGAAAACACAATGAAGTCTTTTTACATGTGCAAGGGCCAAGTTGGCTGTTTTGCAAACGACAACGACGCCTATATTCCTGAGCAATGGGCACAGGAAGGTTTGGCGATTCTGGAAGAGAACATGGTCATCGCAAGTCTCGTTCACCGAGATTTCGAGGACGAGATTCGGAACTTCGGCGACGTGGTGAATACCCGGAAGCCCGGAACGTTCCGTATTAGCCGTAAGAAGGACGGCACGACACTGACACAGCAAGACGCAAGCGCGACGAATGTGCCAGTGGCGCTCGACCAGTGGTTCTACACCTCCTTCGTCATCAAGGACGGCGAAGCCAGCAAGGCTTTCCAAGACCTCGTTGACATCTATCTGCGTCCTGGTATGCAGTCGATTGCTCGCGCTATCGACCGCGCCGTGCTTGGCCGTGTTCACAATTTCATCCTCACCCCCGCTAAGCGATCTGGCAAACTGCAAGGTTTGACGGGCACGAACGCGAAGGACTACGTGTTGGAAGTGCGCGAAATTCTGAGCAACAACAAGGCTCCGACTGACGGGCGTGTTTTGGTTCTGGCTCCTTCGAGTGAAACTGCTCTGCTCAAGACCGACATGTTCGTTAAGGCGAACGAGCGCGGTGATGGTGGGACAGCTTTGGAAACGGCCGTTCTTGGCCACATCCTTGGCTTCACGACCTATATGGATCAGAACGTGAACAGCGTCAGCAAGTCGTCTATGTACGGTCAGTACACGGAAGGCACTATCACTAGCGCTCTTGCGGCTGGTGGCAGTGGCTCGCAAGCCTGCACCCTGGCTCGTGTGGCTGTGGACGGTGAGTACCTGACTGTGGCTGGCAACGATCAGCCGACCTACATCACTGCTTGCACAACTGGCGGTGGCGCGACGACAGCGGTGACTTTGAACGAGGCCAACAAGTACGCGACGGATGCTCTTGCAGTTCTGACGAACTATGAAGCATGTGCTGTCAAGGGCAACTATCTCACTGGCTATAGTGAAGCGGTTGTTCTCGATGGTTGGACCGTTGCTCCGGCAGTTGGTCAGTTGGTTGCGTTTGGTGTGAGCACTGCTCGCAAGGTTTACACCGTGATCGAAAGTTGGCTGTCGGCGACTGGCGAACAGTCTGTGATTCTTGATCGTCCATTGGAAGGCACTGTTGGTGCCAACGCCATCATTGACAATCAAGCGGCTTTCCCTGGCCCCGCTGGCGTGTTCAATCTCGCTTTCCATCGGGACGCTTTGGCGCTCGTCACACGTCCTCTGGCCACTCCGAGTGCTCAGATGGGCGTCATGTCTCATGTTGGCGCTTACAACGGTATCGCCATGCGTGTGACAATGCAGTACGACATTCAGGAGGGTGGCACGGTTGTCAACCTTGACATCCTGGCTGGTGTTGCTGTGTTGGATACGGATTTGGCCGTGGTTCTGCTTGGCTAACCAAACGGTTGCTGTTTTGTAATGGTCTGCCCTCCCCAGAATAACCTGGGGAGGGCGGGTCTTCAGTGAAGTTATCAACCGGGAGGTGCGCAATGGATTGGGACATAGCTTTACAAGTAGTGAAGCAATACGGACCATTGGTTTTGGTCCTGGCATTTTTGCTGGCTCAAGGCTGGATGCGTGAGTGTCGTCTTTCTAGTCGAATCAATAAGCTGGAAGACGAACAGCGAAAAGTTCTGTTGCCGCTCGTGAAGAAGTGTACACACGTCATAACAAAGAACACTCTCATCATGCGGCGGCTGGAACAGACTTTGGACGAACGTTGGACTCAGAAGACACGGACACCAGAGTAAACAATGGCAACCTCGCCACACGAATACTTTCTGAAACGGCAGATGCAAGTAGCGCTTTACTCGTTAAAGCGCCAGTACGGCGGGCCTATTGTCATCTATCGACTGTTAAATTCGGCAGTGGACGATGAAACCGGGGAAGTGACGACGAACACTTTATCTTATCGAGTGTACCGTGCGATTATCTTACCGGCGACAATGACCCGCGAGTTACTAAAAGACCTTGCATCAACACCTGCGATCAAACAGTTGATGGCCGGTGGCGGTTATGATCGAAGTCGTCGTGTGTTTATTGTGGATCGTCGTGATGTCAGAGACCTGACGATTAGTTTAGAAGACTGGTTGGTGTGGAATGGAGGCAAGTTTCAATTTGAGAAAATTGAAGAATTGGAGTTTGATACCGGATGGGTTATCACGGGTCACGTTCTCTTGGGCGAAACCGAACTTGAAACAGGGCTACAACAATCTGTTGACGCCGCTGATGCGATTATGGTAACGTCTGACGTAGACAGTGAGGTGGCGTAATGTCGGCAAATCCTAATTGGGCTCGTTGGATATTCGCTTCCTTATCGAAGTATCTGAAGCAAGTTGCCTCAGACAACTCGATACCGGCCATGACCGAAGGTGTTGATACTCGAACGGATGCGATCTTAAAACAACCAGACCACGTGGAGATTGCGATAACAGGACCTTACATTCGTGAGGTCTCGCACAATTATTACCATACGAAGGTGGGTGTGCGTATCTTGATTCTCAGTCAAATGGGAACAGATAATCGTTATGCTCCACAGCGTATTGCAGGCTTGTTTCAGGAAGCGTTGGATGGAGCTATCGCAACGTATCGGTATGGAAACTTACCGGAGGATGATGGAACCTTGCTCGGATGCTTGTCGGCGTTGAATGGATCAAATGATGCAGTCCGTGTGATGCACTTTGGTCAGATTAGCCCGACCGAAGGGTTACGGCAGTCAATGGTTGACTGTTGGTATGAAATGGAGTTGCAGAATAATACTTAACAACCCCTAACAAGGAGAACATAAACATGGCAAGAATTGAACTACGCGATTGTACGATCCGGTTCAAGGACGGTCTGAGTGGCGTGGCTGCTTTGACAGCGACTCCGCCAGTTGCGACCGATGTTGATATGGACGTTGACTCAATCGTTTTGAATACGGCCGACACTGATCTGATTCCTGTTGGTGCTCGTTTCACCGTCGCTGGCGAGACAGCTTCTACTACGATTCACACAGTGACGGCTCGGACACCAGCATCGACAAGTCCAACAACCAACGTGGTCTTTACGCCCGCGCTTGGTGCTGGCACGTATGCTGAGGACGGTGTTGTGACTTTCATGCCTCAAATTCTCGAAATCAAGATTGGTGACGGTAATCTTACCTACACCGAACACCGCACCTACGAGTATATGCTCGACCGTGGTGATCTTGATACCGTGCGTGAAGGCAATGAAGTCCCACTGGATGTCAAGTTGGAATGCACCTATGAGCATATCACGACGGGCACATCGGAAACGATTAGCCCGATGGACGCGCTCAAGGGCATCGGTGAGGCTGCGGAATGGGTCAGTTCCTCGTCTGACCAGTGCGAACCGTATGCTATCGACGTGGAGGTCGAGCATAATCCGCCTTGCGGAACGTCACAGACTGAGATTACTTTGTTCCCAGACTTCCGTGCTGAGACCAAGGAAATCAATTTCAAGGAAGCAACCATCGCACTTACTGGTAAGTGCAATGTTGTCGAACCAACAGTGACACGCGAGTAGTAGTGTTACTTTTCAAGCCGATGCCAGGATGGAGTCCTGGCATCGGTGTCTTTCACTCTTGAGGGAGATGAACAATGAGAATTGGTGGAATTGATCCGAAAACTTTGTCAACCGAAGTTACTTTGGTTCTACCTCGTGGCGAGGATCAGAACATCGTTTTTGTGGCACGTGGCCTACCTGACATGGAAGCGTTTAACGCCTTGTGCCCTCAACCCAAACCGCCGGGAAAACAAACCCGAGACGGTTTCGTGCCGATGGACAATGACCCGACGTACCAGCAAGTTCTTGGCGAATGGGCTAAGAAACGTCTCGGCTACATGGTCATTCATTCGCTGGTCCCGAGCGGGATCGAATGGGATACCGTCGATCCGAATAATCCCAAGACATGGCAGAATTGGGAAAAGGACCTGCGTGATAGCAACTTGAGTGACATCGAAGTCAATCGAGTGCTTGCTCTGGTGATGGAAGCCAATGCTCTTGATGAAGCGAAACTGCGGAAAGCCCGCGAGGTTTTTCTTGCTGGTCAGGGGAAAATGCCAGTAGACACCTCTGGCCAAGTTTCCGAACAGGCGAGTACGTAATCTGGCAAGCCTGTCGTTACTTTGGCGTACATCCTCCCGGTGTCAAAGAACACTGGGAGGATTGCGGCACGGATACGCAGGCTTTGATGATTGCTTGCTATCAGACTGGTATTCACGACGATGAGGATTGGCAGATGAAGTTAGCCGGAGCAAATCCAACTGGCGCAACGCCACCGCCACTGCCTAAGTCGCGTTAAGGACTCTAACTGTGAAATTCACGTTCAAATACTTTTGCCCTAAACTGGACTTCGATGCGTATAAAAAAGCACTCGACAAACAGATGCGGGAGATTGTAGCACAGGGACTTGAAGCATGGTTGATGGTCACGACTGTCGAGGTTCCATTGTGGAGTGGTGCTTCGCGTGCTACGTTTGTAAAAGTGGGCCAATTGATTGACCATACTGTTGCGACGAGTGGAGGGTCGGCACCATTTAACAGGGCGGGCACGGGACTTGCAATGAGCACGGGGGAAGGACTCGACCCAAGTGAGATGGAGAGGGGATTGTACGTGTTTACGTATGGAACAACGCTCCCGTGGCTCCTCGTGAATGAGTATTATAACGCCAATGACTGGGGTTTTCATCTCACGAATCCAGGTCCCTATGAGTTTCAAGTAAAGGCGAGAGCAGCTTTTCTTCATGCAACGAAGATGGCAAGTCTACCAAAAGTAGCACCATTCATTCGTAAACAAGTTGTCAGGTAGTACGTGGTAGTACGTGGTAGCACATAGTAGTGTGGTGACGCATGGCTGACGAAATTGTCAATAAACTTGGATTCGACGTACAAGATGCGCTGTCTGCGCTTCAGAAGTTGGATAGTCAACTTCAATCGTCGGCCTCGTCTTTCTCCGCGCACGCGGGCGCTATGCAGTCGTGGAACTCGACTGCACAGACGGCCCTAGCCACGATGCGGGAGATGGCTACGTTGGCGTCCAAGATGACACTTCCAACCGTGGGCGGCGCTGCGACCGCGACTTCGGCTGCTTCTGCGTCCGTGGCAACGCCTGAAACATTGTCCCGCATACAAAGTGCCATCGCCTTGACAAGTCAATACGGCGGAAAAGTTTCTGTCGTCGGCGACCAACTCCGTATGACCGGGATGAAGGGTGAAGAAGCACTCAACCGGGCAAACAATGCGGCGAAGAATTTCTCTATCTCGCTTTCGATGCTTGGTCGTATTGTCGTCACACAGATGATCGTGCGTGCTCTTTCGCAGGTGCGGCAGGCACTTTCAGATGCCACAGAATCAGCGATTGATTTCCAGCGACAGATCGCTGAGATTTCGACTATCGCTCCGGTTACGGCGTCATTCCAAACCCTCTCTGACGAAGTTGCAGAGATGTCGAAGAAATTCAACATTCCCCTGCCACAAGTGGCGGAGGGTTTGTATGAGACAATTTCCGATCAGTTTACCACTGTGACGGAACGCAACAATATCATGCAGGCAGCGATGAAGTTGTCGCGCGTCGCTGTTATGGATTTAGGTAGCTCCGTCGAGTTGTTGACTGGAACTCTCAATGCGTATGGCATGTCTTCGGATCAAGCAGCGACCGTGGCTGCGAAATTCTTCCGAACGATTGAGTTGGGGCGCGTTCGTGGAAAGGAGTTGTCCGACACGATTGGCCAAGTGATCCCAATTGCCGCTCAGTTGAAGGTCTCCTTGGATGAAGTCAACTCTGCCTACGTGTCGATGACGATTGGTGGTCTTGACGCTCATAAAGCCGCAACCGGTTTGCGTCAGGCAATGGTTGCGATCATCAAACCTTCGGAAGAGATGAAGAAGACGATGCGAAGTATGGGTTTCACGGACCCAGAACAGATGATCGCTGCTAAAGGTCTCATTGGTTCCTTTGAAGGAATTACGAAGGCATCTCACGGGATGGCTGGTGAGATTGGTGAGAATGTGCGAAACATTCGCGCCATGACGGCTGTTTTGAGTTTGGGTCGAGATGAGGCTGAGAAGTATAAAGCGGCCCAGGAGGTCATGGCAAAGACAACGGCCGATACGCTGGACCAGATATATGAACAATTCACAAAGATGCCTGCTGAAAAGCTGACATCGAACATCAACTCTCTCCGAGTCACACTGACACGTGATTTCGGTAACATGATTGTTGAGACTCTTGGAAACATGATGCAGTGGATTGGCGGCGCTGATCGAATGGCGGCTGCGATCCAAGGTCTTGCTTCGGCGGCAATGATATTGATTCCGGTATTGGGCGCTTTGGCTATTGCCGCAATGGCTGCGACCGCTGGACTCGGCCCACTAGGAATCGCTTTGGGTGCCATTACAGTGGCAGCCATGACCTACGCAGGTGCATCTACTTACTTGAGTGCGATGGAACTTGCCGCAATCCGAAAGAATGCCCAAGAGCGCAGGCAAGCATTGATTGACGAACTCCGCGATGACGCCGCGAAACGACAACAACGCATTGATGACTTGAAGAAACAGCAACGCGATGAGTTGAAGGAGTGGGAAAATGGGATGTCGGAGATTCGTAAGAAGCACTTTGACCTCCTCGATAAACTGAAAGAAGATAACAAGGTTCTGATAGACGACGCACGCGAAACGATGTCTTCGCTGATTGAGTCGCAGGAACGGGTCGTCTCGGCTTATCGAAATGCCGCCAAGGCGCAGGCGGACGCATCACGCCACGCACACGAGGAACAGGTCAATGGCGAAGCGGCGTATGCTGACGCTGTTTTCACGTTCCAACAACGAAACAAGGACGCCTATGAGAAGACTATTGCTGCGCAGGGTCGTTCGCGGCAATTGACGAACGAGGCTGTTGCGAAGATGCGGGAGGCGAAGACGCCCGAGGACGTTGCGGCGGCACAGGCTATTCAACAACGTGCAGACGCATTCGCTCAAGAGGCCGCTCAACAGGCACAAGCTACGGGGGATACACGTCTTCAAGAAGACGCCGAGCGGAACATTCTTTCGATCATGTTACAAAAGAATGGGGCACAAAAAAAACTCTCGGCTATCATGGCACAAGCCTCTATGAAGACAGCCCGTGAGGCGGCTCAAAAGCAGAAGGACCTTGACGATAGCCGTGTTCTGATGAAGCAGATTTTGTCTGATCTTCAATCTTTCGACAAGGAAGGTCCGAAAGACCCGTTGAAACTGCAACAACAACGCGAACGACTGCAAGAAAATCTTTCACGTCTGTTGAAATTGGCTCCCCCAACTGACATATCTCAGATGCTTTCGGTTGACAAGTTGCAACAACGTGTGCAACTGGCAATGGAAGGCGGTGTTTCAAAGACACAGATACGTGAGTTGATGGCGTTGCCAGCGGCAATCAAGGCGTTACACGATCAAATTGAGACGGGTGTTGGTCCGATCACGATTGCGATTAAGACAGCGGAGACGCAGTTGCCTGAACGTCTACGGAAGGAACTCGCTGGACTTCCGGCGGAGCAACGATATGGCATCTATAGCCGTGAGATGGCAAGCGGCATGGAAGCTATATCGGGCTACGAAGAGTTGATTGGCCAGATTGCTGATTATAACAAGTCGTTGATCCGAACGAATAAAAATGCGAAAGAAAGTCTCGCGGAAGCGGGAAAGAAAATTCAAGAGATTGCTCAAGGTGGGCCAAAACTTTCGGACCTGTTTAATCCACGGTGGAAGGAAGACCGCGAAGACTTGTCTCGCCAGATGGCACGTCAAGGTAGCGAATTTATGCGGGCTGCACAAGCCTTCACGAAGATCGCGCCCGAAAAGACCACTGAAAAGGATTTCCTGCAACTCAAGAAGTCGTATGAGAAGTATCTGGATTCGGTGAAGCCTCCAAAGGAGTTGAAGGCACAGTACGACCAGTTTATGCAGGACGCAGGCGCGCAAGCGGATGCAGCTAAGAAGGCAATGCAGTTACAGCAAGAGTTGCCTCGCGCGAAAGCTAAGGCCACGGAAGCCCAAGAGATACAGCGGATTCTTCAGGAGTTGAAGAACTCGGCGACACAGGCTGTTCAACCCATAGACCAAGGCAAGTCGGCGGCTGCCGCTGCGGCAAGTTCGTTGTCGCAAGTCGCACAACTTGATATGAGTGGATTGGTGAATCAGATTAGCGCTGCGGCGGCGCAGATGTGGAGTCTTGCAAGTGCTTCACGCTCTGTGAAGACTCCATCGGCGACAGGGACGGAGTACGCGGCCCGAGGTGGCAGGATTGGTCGATACCTCGCGGCCGGTGGCCCGGCTGGCACGGATGTGATACCAGCTTGGCTTTCAAAAGGTGAATTTGTAATGAACGCGGGAGCAACACAAAAGTTTGCTTCTCAGTTGATTGCGATGAACGCCGGTGTTCAACCCGTCTATCGTAATGACGGTGGCAACGTAACAACGAGCATCGGTGATATTAACGTCACGGTCCAAGGCGGCGATACGGGTCGCCAAACGGCCAAGTCTATCGCGTCCGAACTAAATCGGCTTGTACGGCGCGGTGTAGTAACTCTAAAGTAGAGGAGATTACCCATGAGTGTTGATCGTTTGTCGATCCGAGAGGGCGCGGCGTGTGAGTTAGTACCCGCCGCGAGTTCCGATGAAGCTGTTACACAACGGTTTCGCCTTCGTGATTTAATCAATCCGAAGGGTCGTTTTGTTGTGGAACATTGGCGCAATGGTGAAATGATTGGTCGCTATGAGGCACCCAATCTGATTACCAACCAAGGCAAGAACAAGTTGCTGGATGTCATGTTCCACGCTGCAACCCAGATCGCCACGTGGTATCTGTTGCTGATTGATGGGGCCGGTTCACCGACGCCTGCGGCTGGTGATACGTATGCACAAATCAACGGCACCAATGCCTGGGACGAGTGGGACGACTATGATGAGGCAACTCGTCAAGAGTGGACAGAAGGTGCATCGGCGAGCCAGTCGATTACCAATGCCTCACCAGTCGTGTTCACAATTAGTGCCAGTGGATCGGTGTATGGCATTGCGTTGGTTGGTGGCGGTACTGCTCCTGCCACAAAGAATGATGCCGCCGGTGGCGGTACTCTGTGGAACGGAGCCCAGTTTAGTTCGGGCACCGTGACTGTTGCGGACAATGACCAGTTGAAGGTCACGTATACAGTCAGTGCGTAACAAGGAATTGCAAGGGTCTCTCCCTCGCCAAGGTCGGGCCGAGTTTCGGCTCGGCTCGGCCTGTTTTCTCTTTTTAACGAGGTGCTGCCATGCTTCTGTGGATAGATGGTTTTGATAATTACGGCACAAGCACAGGTGTCGCGCCGCAACCTGCGGGCGTAATGACACGCAGGTATCCTCGTATCATGTATGAGGACACACGTTTCGAGGTTGAGACTGGTCGCCTCAGTGGGTATGCAATACAATTGATTGCCGACACGGCGGGATGTTTTTCGCCTGGACCTTTGACAACTGACGCAACAATGGTTGTCGGAGTGGCGTTGAAGTTTGGTGCTTTGGTTAATACGGATGGACTCGTGCGATTTTATGATGGCGAAACCCTTGGAGTGAATTTACGCTTGACATCGGCCGGTGAATTGGCCGTGTACCGAGGAACGACTGTGTTGGGGACAACTAGCGGTCTAGGTTTACAAATCAACACGTGGTACTACGTGGAACTAAAGGTGCTTTGCAACGATACGACGGGGACGTATGAAGTTCATGTTGGCGGCGTGAGTGTTTTGAGCGCAACAGGTGTCGATACAAAGGCCGGTTCAAATGCCTATCACACTACGTTCTGGATTTTTGGATGTGGTTCGCTTTGCAATCCGTATTTCGACGACTTATATTGTCTTGACGGCTCGGGGTCAGCAAATAATGATTTTCTCGGAAACATGCGTGTTGTGACATTGCGACCTAATTCGGACGGCGACTCGTCTCAGTTTACCCCGAGTGCGGGAAGCAACTATACCTGTGTCGATGAGGTTGCGTTGAACGATAATACTGATTACGTGGAGAGCGGGACAACAGACAACAAAGATTTGTACAATTATGAAAACACATCGCTCACAACAATTGCCGGTGTCGCCGTTTGCACGGATTGCCGTGAGACGGACGCCGATAACATGGATTTGAAGATTGTGTGCAAATCTGGTGACACAGAAAGTGACGGCACCGCGATTCCCGTGCAGACATCGAGTTTCATAACGAAACAACGTCTCTTGGAAACGGACCCAAATACGTCGGCGGCATGGACTCCAACGAATTTGAACGCCGCACAGTTTGGCGTTAAGGTAGGATAGGAGGTGGACTATGCTTCTTTGGGCTGATGGCTTTGAAAACTATGGAACCTCGGGCACGCCCACGCCTTCGGGCGTGATGTCGCGCAAGTATACCACTAATCTTGACGGCACTTACGGCATCTCCACTGGACGTTTCGGCGGATACTGTTTCTACATGACATGGAACAGCGGAGTTTATATTCAGACTCCGGCGTTGACAACCGACGCAACAATAGTTGTTGGCTTGGCAATAAAATTCCCCAAGTATTACAACTATAATTATCAATTTCTCAGTCTACTTGACGGTGCGACTTGGGGAGTGAATTTTTGGATCACACCTGTCGGGGAGATTGAGATTTATCGTGGCGGCACTTTACTCGGAACAACGAATGGCGCTAACATACGTCAGACAAAATGGTATTACATTGAAATCAAAGTGAAATGCGACGATAGCACAGGTACGTATGAAGTTCGCGTTGGCGGTGTGACGGTTGGAAGTGGCTCTGGTCTGGATACGAAAGCTGGCTCAAATGCCTACCATGATCGGGTTCGTATCGTCTGTGGCGCTCGTAATCATACATATTACGACGACTTCTACGTGTGCGACACATCAGGTTCTTTGAACAATGATTTTCTTGGTAATGTAAAAGTTGTCACAATGAGACCGGACTCGGCGGGTGATACGACTGAGTTTACACCGAGCGCCGGAAGTAATTATGCGTGTGTCGATGAGGCTGTCGCCAATGACGACACGGATTACGTGAGCGATGCCACAACCGATCATAAGGACCTTTACAATTATGGCGCGTCAACATTGAACAGCATCAAAGGCGTCGTGGTTTGCACAGATTGTCGGCAATCGGACGCCACTGCGTTTAGTTTGAAGACTCCATGTAAGTCAGGCGCGACGGAGAATGATGACTCGGCTCAGTCTATTGGAACGACGAGTTATGTGACGAAACAACGTGTGTTAGAAACTGATCCAAATACATCAACAACGTGGACATTGACGGATTTGAATGCTGCGCAGTTTGGTGTCAAAGTTGGTTAGGAGGTGCGATATGCTTCTGTGGCTCGATGGTTTTGAAGATTACGGGACATCTGGCAACTTTCTGCCGACCGGCGTACTCGGACGAAAGTACGGGGTTGGTATACCGCAAGCTGGCTACTCGGGAATAAGTACCGGCCGATTTGGGACCGGCTACTGTATGTATTGGGCATACGACGGCTCTACATATATCCAAACACCCGCCTTGACGACCAACGATACGTTGATTATCGGCGTAGCTGTGAAATTCCCGCGCATGTATGATGAAGGCGCATTTATGGTTTTGTATGATGGAGCGACGGCGGGCGTGAATTTTCGTTTCCGTGCCACTGGTGAAATCGCTGTTTATCGTGACAGCACGTTATTGGGCACAACGTCAGGTGCGAGTATGCGTCCTGGTATTTGGTACTTTGTTGAGTTTAAGATCAAATGCAACGATAGTACAGGTACGTATGAAGTTCGCATCGGTGGAGTGACGGTGGGAAGCGGCACGGGTCTCGATACGAAATCTGGCTCAAATGCCTACCATGACCGGGTTCGTATTACGGCCACGTCGCTGAACTATTCATACTACGACGATTTTTATATTTGCGACGCATCGGGAGCCGCAAACAACGACTTTCTCGGGAATGTTAAGATTGAATCCTTGCGACCAAATGCGGCCGGTGACTCGACTCAACTTTCACCGAGCGCTGGAGACAACTATACGTGCGTCGATGACGCCATAGCAAATGATGACACAGACTATGTAGAGGACGACACGACGGATCAAAAAGACCTCTACAACTTTGGCGCGACAACATTGACGACAATCAATGGCGTGATTGCGTGGGTTGATTGTCGAGAAACAGACGCAGATAATTTTAGCGTCAAGATTCCGTGCAAGTCGGGGGCAACAGAGAGCGATGACACGGCACAGTCCGTGGGAACCCCTAGTTATGTGACGTTTAAGAGGGTGTTAGAGACTGATCCTAATACCGCTGCCGCCTGGGCCACGGCTGATTTGAATGCGGCGCAATTTGGTATTAAGATCGGTTAGCGACGTGAGGTGAGAGAATGTCGCTCCGAGTAACCCGACAATACGTAGATTCGCTTGGCGATGGCGCGGGGAAACTGCGCGCCACCCGTCAGTATGTTAATGCTGTCGGGAGTCCTGACGGTCAACTCCGCACTACACGCGAGTATGTAAATGCGGTCGGCGGCGTGATTGGTCAGATTCGAGTCTCACGTCAATTTGCGGAAACACTGGGTGGCGCTGCCGGTGCGATTCGTGTTTCTCGTCAGTATGTTGACGTTCTCGCTGTCGTCGAAGAAGGCATCTCGGCGAGTGTAACTGATCTTCTGACTGTGAGTGAATTAGCCGAGTGCCTGATTGAGCACGCGGGAGTATCCACGAGTGATACTCTGACTCTTAGTGAGAGTGTCGGACTTGGCGGCAGTATCTACAATCGGCAAGCATCGGATTCTCTCAGTCTGACTGAAGTTGCAAGCGCCACTGGGTTATCTGTGGCAGTGACAGATTCGTTGAGTCTGTCTGATTTGGCGCAGATGACAATTGATCGTGCGCTTAGCGCCTCGGATACGATCACGTTTGCTGAAGGTGTGTTGCAGCATCGCTTCGTATATCCTACTGTCACTGACACGCTGAGTCTAACAGATGAGGCTATTTGTAGCCTAGCGAAACTTGCAATAGATACACTTTCGCTTTCTGAGTCGGCTGTTGCAACAATTGACCGCATGTGCTTTGCGTCGGATACGTTGACTGTAGTTGACGCAATCGTCACGTATGATCTTGTTCTCTACAAAAATACATCCGATAATCTTAGTCTGAGTGACATAGCAGATGGCGTCGTTGTCAAAGAGCGGACGTGTGATGACACTCTCTCGTTGTCGGAAGTAGCCGATGTTGATGTTACAAAATTCGCAGTCGATACGCTGAGTTTATCTGAGTTGGCAGTAGCCACGGCGGATCGTCCTGGGATTTGTTCTGATGTAATCACCCTGGGTGAAGTAGCCTCCTTGACTAGCGTGTTCGAGCGTAATGTCACTGAGTCTTTGACACTGGGTGAAGTTGTCGTTTCGAGTGTCGAAAGAATTTGCGAGGCATCAGACACCTTGAGTCTGAGTGAAGAGTCTATTGGCGAGCATTGCCGTGCTGTCGCCGATACACTCACACTAAGTGAAGACGTTGATGTTGAAATTATCCATGCCGTTGACGATGTACTGAGCCTCAGTGACGTGGCGGTGGCCAGTTGCGTGCGTTACCGACATGCTCAAGATCAGATCACGACCTTGACTGAATCTGTGTGGCCCGGTTTCCAACGGCTTGATGCGTCGGACTCTTTGCAGACGATTCGGACCACGTATGATCCCGTCACACTTGAACCGATCATCACGTATGAAGGACTCCGAGATGAGGCGACTGCTTCGGTTGTTAAGTTTGAACCAAAGCTGGTCGAAGACCATCTTTCGTTTGCGGAAGAAGCAACTTGTATACGCATACGCGCTGATGCTATAGCCGTCTACGCGACAGATACGATTAGTCTGTCGGATGCAGCGTACAATAGCATCGTTTTAGATGCTGACGACACAATCTCACTGACAGAGGAAGCAACTGTCGTTCCGTCGATTCTGACGGAAGATGAACTTGAACTCACAGACGAAGCTACATGTAGCCTTGTTCGGAATCTTGCGGCGTCGGATTCAATTGAGTTGAGTGAGTCACTTGCATGGTACAATCGGCTGGAAGACTGTATTTGGGTCTACCATCCGTTCGTTGGCACCGGAGCAGCAGGCGCACCGACACCACCACCGGAAACACTGACGGGACCGATGCCCGGTATCACAGCCCCATTCCAACTGGTCTATCCAGCGACGGGCGTTGTGACGGATTCCGTGACACTGTGTTCTCCGAACCTTGGGAACCGCGATCAACTTGTTTTCAATCGAATCCTACGTGAGACCCGTGGTGGTACGACAATTAGTTTTGCTGACCCAATATGGCCAAAAGTCCAAACACATGTTTTGAATTTCTCAGGACTCACGCGGGACGAGGCACAGGACCTTCTCGATTTCTTCACGGATCATCTCGGCGTTGAAGTCGGTATGATCGACTGGGAACAACGTTACTGGCGAGGCATCATTGTAACGCCTGAAGACCCGATCATTGAAGATAGTTTCAATAATTACTCAGCGAGTTTCAACTTTGAAGGCGCGTTGGATGAAACATGGTCGCCACAGGCAATCCCGTGGATTCCAGGTACTCCTCTGCGGCGGATTCGACATGATTACGAATCGTTGAATCCTGCTGAACCAGAACCGCCAGAAGAGATGCCGGATGATGCGTTTAATGCTGAGGCCGATAGTACGATGCTTGCTGGCACTCCTGTCTATGTGAAATCAAATGGACACATTGATGCTGCAAAGGCGGACGTTTTACCTGCCTCCGGCGCGATTGGTTTGCTGTACGCGGATGTAAGCGCCGGGCACACAGGATATTACCTGACAGAAGGCCGAGTTACAAGAACAAATTGGACACTCATCACTGGGACCGATTTATTGACTCCGGGTGAGATGTATTTTATATCAGCCGCAACGGCCGGGCGTCTAGTGACGACGGCTCCAACCAGTGGCTACGTGGTGCGTGCGGCGCGCGCTACGTCCACACAAACGTTAGACATTGAGGTTGAAGAACCGATTCGTCTTTAAGAGAAAGGGTGCTAAGATGGCGTTAAAGAAACCGCTGGTGCTCGGTACTGACGGGCTTATTGAGAGGATTCAGGACGGGGACTTCATTGACCCGGCATACGGGGCTACTGGCCCCACAGGGCCGCAGGGCGAGACCGGGGCCACTGGCCCAACAGGTCCCGCCGGGGCCACCGGCCCAACTGGTCCAGATGGGGCGACAGGTCCCACCGGCCCGGATGGGGCCACTGGCCCGACAGGCCCGGACGGGGCGACAGGCCCGGACGGTGCCACCGGCCCAACAGGACCGGATGGGGCTACTGGCCCCACAGGGCCGCAGGGCGAGACCGGGGCCACTGGCCCAACTGGTCCCGCTGGGGCAACAGGTCCCACCGGCCCAGACGGGGCCACTGGCCCGACAGGTCAGATGGGGGCCACTGGCCCGACAGGCCCGGACGGGGCGACAGGCCCAGACGGTGCCACTGGCCCGACAGGACCGGACGGTGCGACTGGCCCCACAGGTCCGCAGGGTGAAACTGGGGCCACTGGCCCAACAGGACCAGACGGAGCCACAGGCCCAACAGGACCAGATGGAGCCACAGGCCCAACAGGCCCGGATGGGGCCACCGGCCCGACAGGTCCAGATGGGGCTACCGGACCTACTGGACCTACCGGACCAACAGGTGCCAGCGGAGTTGACGACGTTGCCAAGGTAAATGACAATGCCGGTTCGATTGTGATTTGCGCTCCGGTTTATGTCAAGTCTAATGGACACATTGACAAAGCCAAGGCTGATGCCGTGGGGACGACTGAGGTGTTGGGACTTGTCTCTGATGTGTCAATTCCGACAACTGAGAGTGGGAACGTTCGTTTTGGTGGTGTGTTGACGGCGACCACGACCCAGTGGGACGCTGTGGCTGGAACAACTGGCGGGTTGTCGGCTGGCTCGATTTACTTTTTGAGTGAAACGACAGCCGGTGAAATTACCGCAACACCTCCCGATGGCTCGGGCGAATATCTCGAACGACTTGGAAAGGCACTCAGTACAACTGAACTACAGTTGAACATCATGCCTCCAATTCGATTGTAGCAAGATTTGTGGGCGGTGCGAGTAGATCGAGACATTCGATCTACTCGCCTGCCACATTGACAGAGGTAGACGAATGGCACTCCGTGTAACACGACAATACGCAGATTCGCTCGGTGACGGTGCAGGTAAACTGCGCGCCACACGCCAGTACGTTAATACTGTTGGCCCCGGCGTCGGAAAACTTCGTGCCACTCGTCAGTACGTGAATGGAGTTGGCCCTGGTGTTGGCGCGATTAGAGTTTCCAGACAATTTGCGGACGCCCTCGGGGCCAGTGATGGGAAGCTACGTGTTTCACGTCAGTATCTTCAAGTGTTGGCCTCGGCCGACACAAATGTTATTAACGTGGATACCGCTGATGTTGTAAGTCTCAGCGAGCAAACAGAACGAGTCTATCCACATTACAAGCCTATCGTAATCGAAGCGGGAGCAGAACGTCGTTTTACGACGGGCGACCAATTTGAGATTCCACCCTTCCTGTTCCCAATTAAGGATGGCGTTTCGGGTGAGGTTCTGGAAACTGATGGCACCGGTAAGTTAGCTTGGGTAGCAAAGGGCCAAGAGGCTACGGCCAGTCGCCTTATCAATGGTGGCTTTGATTTCTTTCAGCGACAAACTCCGGCTACATTGACATCTCGAACGGACGACACGTATGGACCGGATCGTTGGGCGGTACTCACACAAAGTAACTCCGTGCAGGTCGCACGAATAGCTGGCGCTGCATATTCTGCGTGGCAGTGTAGGATGAAGCAACATCAAACATTGGCACAGCGTATGGGACTCTTGCAGATTGTTGAATACAACAATTCAAAATCACTGCGAGATGGCATCGTCGGTTTTCAAGCAACTCTCACTTCGAGTGTGACACAGACCGTTCGCTACGCGGTTCTCGAATGGACGGGGACGGCAGATACCGTTACAAGTGATGTTGTGAATAGTTGGACGAGTGTACTTTACACTCCGGGCAACTTCTTTTTAGGATCGAATTTGGTGGTAACAGCCATCGGTTCAACTGTGCTCACGGCAGGTGTGGCAACTGATGTCCGTTTGTCTGGGACTATAAGTGCTTTATGTAACAATGCTATTGTTTTCATTTGGACCGAGAATGTGGTGGCGAAGGATACAACATTGGACGTTGCAGAAGTCGGATTGTATCCACAGGCCGCTGACTATGAACAAGACTGGAAACCTCGTTTCTATGGCGACGAATTAGCACTCTGTCAACGGTACTATGAGAAGAGTTACAATGTCGATATTGCACCTGCCACTGCAACACGAACAGGTGCCTTTGGTAGTTGTAGTCGTGACGCATGGTGGGTCGAGAATTTCATGGTTCGGTATGCTACGACCAAACGAATAAGTGTGTCGCCGACTTTATACTCGCCCTATAACGGTGAGGCTGGGCATAGTGGCGAGTATAACACGGTTCAAGTGTTCAACGCGAATCGCGCGTTGCAGATTATTGAAGTTGGAATGAATGGTTTTGGGATCGCGTCTGGTGCCGGTGATTTCAATATCTACGACGTTCAGTGGTTCCAATGGATCGCCGACGCAGAATTGTAGAGGTAATCAATGTTTCGACTTGAAGCTCCATACCCTCTGTTGCAGACGACAACTGCGCTTCCCAATCCGCAATTCAGCGATCAAGAAGCGCTGCTTGTGACGGTAACTCGTAAGTTGGCGATGGATGGCACTCGGTACACTTATGTGAAGACACGTGGCGGGCGTCGGAAACTCAAGTGGAATTTCAAATTGAGTCGTCCAAAGGGTTTGGAGTTGAGGGCGTTTATTTTTTCGTACTTTGCGTCGAAGATTCGGATAGTCGATCACAATGATCGCGTCTGGATTGGCAACTTTTTGAATAATCCATTTGAATTTGAAACAACAGAACGTGCAGCACCGGCGATCAATCCCATGCCTCGTGGCGAGACGCAAGTGATTGACATTGAATTTGAGGGAGAGGAGCAGGTATAATGCGAACTATATCAGCAGCAGGACTTGCGAAGCTGGCACAGACCCACGGAACCGAACCCGTTCTACTTCTCGAAGTAGACTGGGCCGATGGTATTTCTCCGAAATGGTATGGCGACCGTGACATTGATCTTGATACTCCGGGGAAGATAATCGAGTTAGGCGGACTCGATAACGCGGTCGGCATCTCAGCCAATACAACGTCTCAACAAATTGAAGTTGTTCTTGATGACACGGATGGAAGCATCAAGACGATTTTTGATACCCACGACATCCATAAGCGGACAGCCCGCGTCTATCAGTGGTTTGATGGGCTCGATCTGACCGATAAGTTTCTCTTGTTCGCCGGAAAAATTAGCTCGCCGATTTCGTGGAGTGAACATGATCGGACGGTGAAGTTTACGATCATTTCACAGTTGGAAGATAAAGAAGTCGGGTTTAGCCCAGAAGAAGGTCAATTCACATGGCTACCGGCCGCGATGGTGGGGCGACCGTGGCCGGTGATTTTTGGCACGGTCTTAGATTGCCCGGCACTTCAGATTAACGAAGCTGTTGGCGGCGCGACCTTAGCTGGTGTTGGCTGTTTGGCGGGCATAGGAGCCTCGGCCGGTGTTCCGCTATTCAAGACAGGTTCCAATAGCGACACTAGCATCGGTGTTTCTTTGGCTTTGATTTCGGCACAGTTAGGCGTGTTGAATTGCGCTGCGTACTGCAATGGTTATGGCAATGATAATGAGGCTGGACAAATTATCAATGACCAGATCAATGAATTGTATCATCAAATGGCAAGGATCGTCGCAGGCGCGGCTATGCGAGCAAGTTGCGCGGCATCGCAGCGAGCGAGCCAGTTGGCGGACGCCGAAAACCGTGGACTTGGTGCCAATCCTTTGCCGATTCTTGGCGGTGAAGACTTCCCACAAAATCAGACGTTGACACTAGACATCAATGGAGCGCAGTTTACTGGTTATTTCAGTGGAACGAATTTCTACATTTCAAGTCGATACTGGCCCGATGGTGAGGACGAAGCTGACACGCAGGCAGACAGTAAAGACGAGGGCTGTGGCGAGATGCCACCGGAAAATGTAGACTACGATTATAGTTACGACGTGGCTTGCACCTGTGTGGCGGTGAGTGTTGAAAATTGTAAGTGTCGGGCACACGGATTTGTGATTCCAGCCGGGGGAGGTGGCCGTGCTTCGGATATTTCATCCACGGCTGTGATGCAACAGTTTTGGGCGGAGCCAGGCGCGACAGTACGCATATCAAGCAACGAACCGATTACTTACATCGTGTCAATCATTCCTGGTACTGTACTCGCGGTGAAAGCCTACAAAGAGTTTCCAGGGGAACGTCGTTTGGTAGATGTCCCATCGGCCTATTACACGATCAGCAATGTTACATACGGTGCTATCTCAACAGTCCAGATTACGACAACACGGCCACTGAGTTCATACTCTGAGCAAGGTTGGACCGACGATCTCTATGTCACTTTTCAATCGAGTGTCGGGCCGGACATTATTGACATCCTGATCTATCTGATCGAGCATTATACGGACTTGACATACGACACAGTTTCGTTTGAATACGTGCGAACGAAGTTGGCACCATTTCCGGCAAACTTTCCAATCTTGGATCGGAAGAATACTGTTGAAGTTCTTCAAGACATCGCGTTCCAAGCGAGATGTGCTTTGTGGCTTAACAATGGGAAGTTTTATATTCAATATCTACCCGAGGAACCGGCATCTGTTGACACAATCACAGAGAGTGATATTGATGCTGAGACGGGGATTGAAACAGAGTTGACAGCCACCGAGGATATTGTGACAAAGATGAAAGTCTTGTGGCGAATGAGTTGGTCCCCCGGTCAAACGGATCGGGAAAAGGATAAGAGTGAGAAAACGATCATTCTTCGGCATAACGTGAAACGCTACGGTGTGGTGGAAGAGGAGTACGACTTCTACATCTACAATCAACCAGACACGATTTATAAAGCCTCGACATTCTGGTTGATTCGGAAATCTTCGACCTGGAAACGTATACGCTTTAGCACGTTTTTGAATAAACTGAATCTCGAAACGTTTGACTGCGTGACATTGGATTTCGACCAGTCTTTCATTTCGACCGGGACAATTAAGGTGTTGGTGGAGGAAGCTGTTTACAATTCCGACTCGAATCAGATTGACTTTACCTGTCTCGTGCCAATTCGCGCCGGACAGATGACGAAGTACAATTGGTTCTGGCCTGCGGGTCTACCAATCTGGCTGACGTGGCCACCGCCTGATGAGATTGCATCAGGTGATGCAGGCGGCGACGGCGAGGGGATGGGGGCTACAGGTACTTTACCTATTGGCTACTTTGAAAATTGGGGCGGTGGCGATATGGTGATTGTTGGCGGTCCTAATGTTGTGTTTACACAACACAGTGATTGGGGCGACCGTCATCCGACTGACGTGGGCTACAATGCGCAGTCAATTGGCGTCTTGCCAAATTACGCGGAAGTACAGCACACGGTTAAGCCCAACCTGAACCTGGACTTGGTTCTTGCTTCGCCGTCGAATCCAGCATACCCACCGAATCTTCCTGGCCATATCATTCTTGATCTTCATAAGACAAGAATTGTGGACAGCAAGGGTGAGCAACCGGATCGTTGGACTACTTTGAGTTCCTTTTTCCGTGGCATCAATGAGGATGGATTCTTGACGGTGGATCGCATTAAGGCCAAGGTCGCGGACGCGAGCTACCCAGAAGGTCAGGATTTATCCGACGTGTTGAAGAACGGTGTTGATTACTTGTCGATTCGATCTGATGTGTCGATTTGGGATCAAGAACATTCCGACAAGGATATTGAGTTCGATTTCGAGTACGATGAAGAAGGCGAGATTTTTGGCGCTGGAACGGCCTTCTTGAAGGAGGAGACCTAATGTTTGATGTTCCAGACTTTGAATAGGTTCTTACAGTGAGGTACGACAATGGCAAAGAAGTGGATACAAGGTGCTATTCAGCATCCAGGGGCGTTGACACGGAAGGCAAAGGCGGCAGGGAAGTCGGTGGCGGCTTACATTGATAATCCGCCGGTAGGTATAACTCTTCAGACCCAACGGCAGGTCAATTTGGCGAAGACTCTTCGCAAGTTGCCCCGTCATCGCGGGTCACGGTAGGTCAAATGAACAAAGACGTGGTGCCTAATTTGGCACCGTAGGTCAAATGAACAAAGACGTGGTGCCTAATTTGGCACCGTGTCTTCTGTCTCAAACAAAGCGAGGTGAGTTATGGAGACGGCGTTTGCTTGGTTAGGTCAGATTTTTGAAGCGATCTTGCGGTTCATACCGCGAGTCTTGATTGTTAGAGCAACGCACGGCGGTGTGAAGTGGCGTCATGGCCACAAAGTCAAGCCGATGTTGGCTGGACTCCATGTGTATTGGCCACTTGTCACAGAGGTTGAGGTAATCGTCACGGCACGACAGACGCTCAATCTACCGACACAAGTTTTGACTACGCGAGACAACAAGAAAGTTGTGGTGGGAACAGTCGTAGTCTATCGGATACGCGATGTTGTTCACGCCATCGGGCGCGTAAACTGGGATGTCGATACGACGATCAATGACATCACACAGGCAGCCGTCGTAAGTGTGATTGCACAGCACACACTACAAGACTTGCTTGACATGATTGCGGCCGATAAGTTGAATGACTTATTGACCGCAGCGACAAGGAGAGAGTTGCGTCAATTTGGCGTATTTGTTTCGCGTTGCAAACTTGTGGACTTTGCAGATTGCAAGGTGTTCAAATTAGTAACGAACGACAACGGCCATCGAAGTGGATTATCTACGGTCGCCCAGAATTAGATGGTGCGCCGAGCACAGGTCTTACAGTTTTCAAGCGTGACATCTTCATGCGGCTTGTAACCAGATGTTGGATTCACGCATCCACAAGTGATTTTCACTGAACCATTATCCGCACGCCAAACGCGGAGAGTACGCCACGCGCAAGGTGGCCAGCAAGGTTTGAGCCGTCTGGGATTGTTGGGGTCACGAGAGTACCCCTCGATCTCGGGCGGCTCAGCTTCATTTGGAGCATACTCGATTGAACCATCTTTGTGAACGGTTGGCTTCGACCATTTCCGAATGACCTTCGGATCGTCACCGGAAAGAGCATACTTGACGCTCTCGAAGATGGCGGTCGGAGGACCACCGGAGTAGACGAGAATCGCCACGCCCGTGGTCTCGGCGGCTACAATGTATTCGGGGCAGTCATCACATGCCATGTCGCACCTCTCGATACAAGGGACACTGTTTACACGCTTCTAATTTGACTTGTTTCGTGAAGTTGGCGTCTGGTTCATTGCACCGGGCAATGATGCCAATGCAACCGCACTCGGGGAACCGGACGGCGGTGTACAGGCGGGCCGGGCAGGCGTCCCAGTGTGACTGTAGACGCCAGGGATTGGTTGGGTCCGTCTCGAAACCCTCTATATGTCTCGGAGGCTCCCAATCGCCTTCCTCGCGTTCGTAGACGAGTGCGCCGTCTGACTCGAAATGAAAACGCCGGTCGCGGCCTTCGACGAAGGGCGGCAGAGTATCGAGAACCTGTTCAATTAGGGGGTTAGAGTCCATACATCAGAAGGGTTCGATAGAGTTCGGCCGTGGCCTTACAGTCGTCGAGCGCATCGTGTGCGTGGTCGTGCGGGATGCCAAGTTGTTTGCACAGGTAAGGCAGACTGACTTTTGAGAAGGGCAACTGTTCTCCTCGAAAGAAGGCACGGTCATTGAGCGAGATGGCTAACAGCATGGAATCGCGGCCATGACTGTGGAATAGTTGGTCAGTCAAATCAGGGCCGAGCCAACCTTTGAGAAACGACGACTCGAACGCCCAATTATGGGCTAACGGTACGATAACCTTGTTTTGTGGAAGTTCTAATCTTCCAATCCACTCAATCAATAACTCCTGAACACGTTCCTGACTCGGAGCGTGGAGCAACAACATATCCATGTCAATTCCGTGGACAAAGCCTGCGCCCTTTTCACAGCGTTCAGGATACTCGGGTCGAATGTTGTGGTAGAAAGGTGGGACATCTGGGTTCGGTTGCAGATGCTCATTCAAGGGTTGAATGGCAATTTGGATGATCTCACTGTACCCCGGTCGGCGTCCCGTGGTCTCGAAGTCGATGGCCGCAAGGAGATTGCCGCTGAGATGTGTGAAGCCGGGGTAGATGGTACTCATCATTTTGCCTTTTTCGTTTTCTTCGTTGCCTTTGTTTTCGGTCTCGGTTTGCTGCGTTCTTCAATGAGTTGCTTGATCGACGGGTTGCGTCGTAGGTATTCTTCCTCGTCAAAACAGCGAGTGAAATCGACAAGTGCATCATTAAATCCCGTGATGTCGGTCGGAGGACGATCATCGCCTTCCTTATAGGCGGTGAGATAGTGCCGCAGCATTAGAAGATTGCAGATAGCATGATCCAAGTGATGCTCACCACTCTCCGGGTCGATGTCTTCACCGAGATACCACCATTTGAAGAGGTGGCGAAAGAGGCAGTCCGTTGCCGTTGACCAGGGCATCCCTTTCGCCCAATTCCACGCAGCGTATTTTAATTTGCCGCCCATGAAGACACGAGCAACGCCTGCGAGCACGTGGAAGGGCACCAATGTCAAAGAGACCTTCCCGTGATTCGCTCTGGCTCCCGACCCGCGTTTTGTACTGTTGACATCACCGACTGCATAGAAGTTGCGTGACATTTTCTTTCCTCTCATTGACTGTGTAGAAGTCACCCTCGTGATCGTGTAGCAATTGTCGCCGCTGGCGTTTCCAATCTCTTGCAGCAATATCAAATTCCGCAACGCACGTAGCGTGGAGCATTGGGGTGTTTGAAACTTGACCATCGTATTGGTAAATTCGGATGTTCATTGCTTCCCTTCTTCTTTTGGGTAACACAAGACTAGATTGTCGAGATACCGTTGACTCTTACCTCTGGAAAGAGTTGTGCCTTTTATACAAGAGCAAATTCGTGGCAGTGTCCATTCTGCACGTATGGAGTCATCGGGCAGCCATTTTCGGAATGCCTCGTAGAAGATTGGCAACGGTGTACGAGCACCTTGTTCCTCTTTGCAGTAGGTTGCAATAAATTCTTCGAGGAATGTTTGGTTGTGTTCGATGGCAGCTAGTTTGCTTTGCGTCTCGATAATCGGGACTCTCAACCGAGTAGGCGATGGCGGTATCGACACGTTAAAGATCGTGTGAAGAAATTGTGGGGCTTCTTTTTTCAAGAGTTCAAGAAATTGACCTTTGGGAATCTCCTGCTCTTTCAAGAGGTCGGGAACACGGATCGCGGTAATACGACTATCACCTCTGAAAATTGGACAGTATTCGAGGAAATTCGCCATGTGCATCCAGTGTGTCGTGTTTGGTTGATGATAGAGGTCCATACGCATCTGTCGGATTGGAAGTGTCTCTGCCATGACATATTCCTTGATGCGTGGGAGCGCGACTTTGTGGTGGGAAAGATCAATCTCTTCAACATAACAGAAAACGGCCCCAGCGAGTTCACCGTTGAAATCGCCAGGGGTTGTCAGTGCTTTATTCGCACTAACAACGCCCTTAGTGACAAGTAAGGCGATGGCCTCATAAAAAATGGACTTACCACAATTTTCGTTGCCATGAAGGAATAAATAAGGTGTGTGTTGAAGCGGTTCGCGGAAAGCAGCCGCAATCCAAAGAAGAAGATATTGCCCGCCTGTGAGGACGCCATATTTTTGCGCCCAGTGAGAATCTTTCAGCGCCGGTGTCAATTCGGTGCCAACATGGTTGAGAATTAAATCCCAGTGCGGGTGGGCTGCTTGGGTCTCATCCTCAGTGAGCGCAGGTTTGTACTTGAGTTGCGGTGCTTGACGGTTCCATCTGCGTCCTCCTGGGAACTCATCGGCGAACGGAAGACACATGATCTGCCACGGATGAACGGCACACTTCCCCATGATAACTTCGGCCTCGGTTTTTGCTTGTCCTTTTCCTTGAAGGATCATTTTGATGGTGCCTGCGTTTGTTTCATTCCAATCGCCTTGAGTCGATTGATACGTCCATCCGACTATTTCACCATTTAATGACCGCAGTGAACGAACAACATTGTCGTAGTCATTATCCCCGAGATCACTTTTGTCGTCTGGTGTCAGTTTCTTTTTTGAATCCTGAATCCACTGACCTTTTTTCAGATTCCAACCTTTGATGGTTTCTGGGTCGTCTTTGCTTTTCTTGAGATAGGTGATTAGGAAACCATTGTGAACACGAAGTTCAACGGGTCGTCCTTTTAAGTCGTCGGGGATGTCGAGTTTTTGACCTAGTGCCAGAGCCGCTTTTACAGCCGACTCACTATCGGGAAACATGTAGTTTGGTTTTCCTTCGGTAGGAAGACCACCGTAAGCACGACATGCGGTATCAAGATCAGGGAGTCTGTTGAAATAACAGGTAGTCCAACCCGCACCGTCTTGTGCCCATGTCTCAGCTTCAGCTATGCCCAATGAGAAGCGGTATACTCGCCACCCGCCATTCAGTGTTGGAAAGAGGAAGCAGTTTGGCTCCCCTGGATTCTTTCCGGGGCTGTTTGTTTGGAAGTGACCAACGAATCCTAATTTGGACCGGGCTTGCGCGTCGTCGGCAACTTTTTCAAGGGCCTTGGTGTGCGTCTGTAAGAGATGATGGTCAGGGACCCAGATTGTCGAGAACCCGGTGTCCATCAATAATTCAATGGCAAGTTTGTGTTTCTCGTCAAGTGGGACGAGTCGGCGGGAAGCCGTCAACTCATCAAAAGGACTCAGCGTATCGCCGGTCACACCCTGTAACTTGATTTTTGTGGCTTGACGGGTAACGACGGCGATGTGATCCCGCCAATTACTGGGCAAGTCCTTGACACTGAGCCGTTTGGTAGACGGTTTAATCAATTCCAATCCGCGATTCTCAGTGGTGGTTCGTCGGCTCCAAATCCACATATTGCCACCACAACAATCAACGGCAGCAGCGAAGTCGAAACCGACTTCAGCGGTCATCATGCCTAGAATGCAGCGGGCAAGAGCGGCATGTTCGGTGTGGTTGGCTGTGGGAACACCTTCGTCGTCGAATAAGACATAGAGGTGCAGACCACCGCCTCTCGTGCTGCGGCGAGCCTCAACATACGGAAGTTGCTGTACAACTTCTTTGATGTGAGTCATTTCTTCGTCTGTGACACCAATACCCTTGGCATGTGATATAAGATCATCCACGTCGAATCCGACCCACCGTGACCGTAGTTTTTTCCAATCCCATCCCGTGGAGCCGATAGCATCGGCGTGTTCCTCGGGTGCCCAGTGAAGTTCATAGTCTTCCCATTCGGGCGTGAGCATCGCATTCTTTGGAATGCGGATCGTAAACCAAGTCGATTCGCCATCGGTCCAAGTATGACGCCGACCCTCAACAGGGTCGCCATCGTCGGAACAGGTATTGACTTGTGTTTCCAGATTTTCAGGACCGTACTGTAGATACCGGGCAATTAAGTCTGCGCCGGGAAGCTGGTTCTGAACGGACGCCAGGAAGCGCCGAAATGCTTGGGAAACTGTTGGCATGTGGTTTCTCTCGGAAATAGTGCGTCTCTCCTACCATACTGTCGGTTTCGAGGGTAGATTTGTCCCAATCTTTTTCTTAAAAATTTTGGAGAATTTTATGGGACAAACCACCCCTCGAAACCGACAGTATGGTAGGAGAGGTAAAACCCGGCGCGCCGCCTTATGTCAGATGACTTCCGTGCCATACCGTTGACGAAGTTAATCGACCCCCCAGTTGTGTTACGACCGGTGGATCGCACGACTATCGAGTACCTAGAACTACGAGATTCAATTGCAAAGTATGGCGTATTGAATGGTATTTGTGTGCGTCCATCGCAAAAGACATCGGGAATGTTTGAAGTGGTCGATGGGAGGTGTCGGGTTGCAGCTTCGAGAGATGCCCAGAAGACCGAGATACATTGTGCGATTCGTGATTTGACAAATTACGAGGTGTTGGCTATACAGATTGTAACTAATGCACAACGACTCCAAACAGCACCATCCGATTTTGCACGGCAGATACGTAAGATTCTCCACGAGAAGGAAGGGATGAGCCAAGCAGAGTTATGCCAACTACTGCATAAGAACCCATATTGGATTCGTAAGATGCTGGGATTGGCAAAGTTGGCGAGGTATAAGGTATACCGACGCGCCGCCGATCTTGGGGAGATGTCTTTAGAGGCCGCATACTGGCTGTCACGACTACCGTATACAATGTGGGGTCAATATCTACCGGACGCAAAGACACTCCCACTGAAAGAATTTCGCGCTCTCGTACAGACAGTTTTACGACAATATCGCACGGCGAAGTTGGATGGGCGGTTAGAGAGATTTTACGCGGGCGAGGTGGACGCGCAACCGCGACTTCGGGGCCTGCGAGAGTTGTTACCAGAATTGGAGAGACCACAAAGTGGTCCACTGTGGCTTGCTAGTTTGAATTGTACGACCCCGTTGGACGGTTGGCTTTGCGCCTTACGATGGGTGGTACACTTAGACTCTGACAGCGTGGAAAAATTCAGAACGCGGATTCGACAACGTATGCGTGGTCAGGTACTTAAACAGCACCGTGATCGCAAGAAGCAGGAGTAGTTCTAATGGATTGGTTTTGTGTTTTACAGTTTTCTTTTGGAGGACACTTTCATGTCTGACTCTTTGGTTCCTGTTGGTTTTGAACAATTGCCTTCGACACAAATCGGCTCGAACGCCGACTTTGATGCGATTGCAAAGTCGTCTGATTTTCTTCCACGACTTCAACTTTTCACGAAGGGTGAGATGGTTGACGCCCGGTTGATTCCTCCGGGTAACTATGGTATCCCGGTCACGAAGGAAGAGGTTACGGACTTGGGCGACTCTGTGGATATTCTGCCGCTGGCCCGCCGTCCCAAGGCCGTGGATTTGAAGGACAAGGCAAACATCGTTACGATTTACGATGTCCACAATCCCGAGTTTGACCGAATTGCGAAACAATCGGCCGAGAAGGAAAGTGGCTGCATGTATGGCACGAGTTTCCTCGTGTATGAGCGCAGTACAGGACAATTCTTGGAGTTCTTCTGCGGGACAAAGAGTTCGCGCATCGAATCGAAGCGACTTTTTGCCTTTCTCCCGTGTTCGCAAGCTGACATCGACAGCGCGACGGCACGTGGCGAGAACACGACGGGAATGGAAGTGCATGGACCGCTGCCCGTGACTCTCAAGAGTCGTCTTGTCAGGAGCAAGTTTTCTTGGCATGTTCCGGTTGCCGTGAAGTGTTCGACGCCGTTCTCAAATCTACCTCCCAAGGTTGAGGTTTTGGCCCAAATCGACAAGTTCTTGAAGGTGAAATCCGAGGGAGCCGCCGTGGTTCCAGATAACGGAAACACGAATACGGACAGAATCCGTTAAGAATTTTGTGGAAATTCGGTCAGTTTTGACCGTTAGATAGTATAGAGGGATGATATGGACGCTGGGCGGGCACCACCGGCCAGTTTACGGGCGCAGATTGCCATTGCGGGTTCCGGGTTCGAGTCCCGGCAGCGTTCTTTTTAACGGTACGACAATCAAAATGAAACCAGAAGCTATTATCATCTGTCGGACTGAAGTGGACGCCTCAACCTTTCTTGGTATAGCGTTGAGGGTGCTGGGCCATAGTCCGTCTGCCGCTGCGGATGCGTCGGGTCGTACAATGTCCGATGCAGCCCGGTTTATTAGTTACCTAGCGGCAATGCGGGACCCGAAGGCCAAGGTTGAATTGAGTCCAAAATTGCTGGCGCATGTGTCGTATAGTTTGTTGATGGTCGTCGATGGCGTCGATGTGTTGCCGATTATGGAGTGTGCATCGAATATGCCGTTCGTATCAGTCGAGACGACAATGCGGAATGTGTGGCTACTTGTCGTAACAGGCACGTTACTACAGTGGAAGATAGCAGTGATCGCAGGGTCGAGTCTCGATGTTGATTCGTCTGTTCGTTTTTTGTTCAACAAAATACAGGGACTTTTTCAAGAAGAAGGCGTCAATCCGTGGACGGACTATCGGCAACGTCCGGCTCCCGATCAGGTGACGTACCTGTTAGAAGATAAACGAGGTCACTGATGGCATTGCAGAAGATCACTTGGTTTAAGCGTGATAACCTTGGTCGAAAACGTCAACAGGACGTTATCATCGAGGTCAAGGACGGTCGAATCTGGTTTGTGAAAAGTGACTTTTGCTTCAAGGACGCCATTAAAGCAATGCGAGGGGCTAAATGGCATGGCTTCGACGAAGACAAGCCGCTGAAGGTTTGGTCTGTTGAAGATTGTCACCGAAATTGGCAGTCAATTCGTTTCATGGCTGGTGAGAATACCTACGCGCATTTCGATCAACCGATTCAGCACTTTGAGTATGCACGCCCGTTGATGCAGCATCAACGAGACTTAGCCGACGGTGGGTTGACATATCACTATCAAATCTTCGCCGCTGAGATGGGACTTGGTAAGACACTTGCAGCCCAAGAAGTCATCGAACGGTCAGGACAGATTGAATGGTGGTGGGTCGGACCTAAGACTTCGCTTCAAAATATCCAACGTGAATTTTTGATCTGGGGGTTCCCTGTTGATCGAATCCGCGTGGAGTTTATGACATTTGACGGCTTGGTCCGACGAATGGATGAGTGGAAGCCAGGCGACTTTCTTCCTAACGGAGTTATCTTTGATGAATCGTCGAAATTGAAGACATGGACAACGCAACGTACAAAGGCAGCCGCACGACTTGCGGACTTGATTCGTGAAAAATACGGGGTGACGGATGGCTATGTGATTCTCATGTCGGGATCGCCGTCGCCTAAAAGTCCTGTTGACTGGTGGGCGCAGGCTGAGATTGCATGGCCGGGCTTCCTTGCCGAGGGCAGCGATAAAGCCTTCCGCGAGCGACTTGCATTCACATCGCCACATACGTTCGAGAGTGGCGTTACCATCAAGAAATTAGAGGGGTGGCGTGACGACGAGTTGAAGTGTAAGCAGTGTGGTGAATATGAGGACCATCAGAATCATCACATGGATCAGTGCGCCGATCCAACTGACTACCATCCGTGGGAAAAGAGTATCAATGAAGTGGCACTCGTTGAAAAACGACTCAATGGACTCGCCATTGTTCGCCACAAAAAGGACTGTCTCGACCTTCCTGAAAAACGTTACCGTCGTGTTTACTGTAAACCGAGTGCGAGTATTGTTCGAGTCGCACAAGCGATTGCTCAGTCGGCGCAGAATGCTTTGACAGGAGCCACCTTACTGCGTGAGTTGAGCGACGGTTTTCAGTATTACGAGGTCAAGGAAGGGACGACTCGCTGCACACATTGCGTCGAGGGAAAGGTGTCGGAATGGAGCGACCCGGAAAATCCAACTTGTACCTACCGCTCGATTGACTTGTTGCAAGACGATATTGCTGCACGGCTGCGAAAGACGGAGGTAGTCTGCCCTGCGTGTCGCGGGACGTGTGAGGTTCCGAAGTTCGTGAAGAAAACCCGCGAGGTGCCCTGTCCAAAAGACGCAGCACTAAAGGAATTGTTGGCGGAGAACGATGAGCAAGGACGTATCGTGATTTTCGCCGGATTTACGGCGGCTGTTGATCGGTGCGTGCGACTGTGCCAGGAAGAGGGCTGGGATGTTGTGCGTTGCGATGGCACTGCATTCCAAGCAATCACACACGAGAATAAAATCGTCACAGATGAAAAGCCCTTGGATTATTGGGCTGATACTGTGAAGCATCCTCGCGTAGCGTGGGTTGCCCATCCTGAATCTGGCGGATCGAGTTTCACGTTGACGGAATCGCGCATGGCGGTCTACTGGTCGAATACGTACAAACCGGAAAGCCGCACACAGTCAGAAGATCGTATCCACCGCATTGGCGCGGATATGAACCGAGGCGTCTTGATCGTTGATTTGATCCACTTGCCAAGTGATGAGAAAGTCTTGGAAGTGATTAAGGAAAACCGCCGCCTTGAGTTGTTGACGATGGGCGAGGTTATGGGCGACATTGACTGGGAGAACCCGAAAGGCGTTGAGGACGGCGTTGTGACCGTCGATGTCGTTGTTTAGTTGTTTTGTGTTTACCTTGTGTTTGTGTTGTGTTTGCGTTTACACTTTTTAGGAGATGAACCCATGAAGTTCCGTGTTCTTATGACTTGTCTCGTGGCTCTGTGCTTGTGCGGCGTGGCGAGCGCCGCCGATGTCATTCCTGTGGCTGATGTTCCTGACTACTTGCAGCAAATTAGCGTGACGATCAAGTCAGGCCAATCGCAAGGATCGGGTACACTCGTCGTCCGAAAAATCGGAGAGGACACCGCTGCTTTCGTATGGACGGCTGCGCACGTCGTGGATAACCTGCGTCATGTACGTCGAGTTATTACACCGAAGGGAGATACAAAAGTTTTGATCGAGTTCAAGGACCCGCAGATTGTTCAAGAACTTTATCAAAACGGGCGGCGTGTCGGCGAGACGAAGTTGGATTGCAAGGTTATTAAGTATAGCGATGCCGAATATGGTGAGGACCTTGCCGTACTCATGGTGCGTCGTCTTAATGCGTATCCGGCGACGGTGTGCGCGAAGTTTCCTACGAAGGATGATTACATTCCACCGATGGGCGTGGATGTGAGTCATTGTGGAAGTCTTCTTGGGCAATTTGGAGCCAACAGTTATACGACAGGTGTTCTCAGTCAAACTGGGCGACTGCTCGACGGTCGTGGCGCTAGCTCGAAGGTCTTCGACCAAGTAACGGCTGTGGCATTTCCGGGTTCTTCTGGTGGCGGCGTTTATTTGAAGGCAGATGGAACTTATATCGGCATGTTGACGCAAGGCGTCATGCAATCGCAAGGTTTCAATTTCATTGTGCCTGTTCGCCGTATTCAGACGTGGGCAAAGGAAGCGAAGATTGAGTGGACGATTAACACATCGGCCACTCCACCGACACTCGCCGAGATCGAACAGATACCGGTGGAAAGTGGCGGTATCATGCCGAATGACAGTAGCCTTGGTCGTGGCTCGCCATCCCCGTGTGTCACACCGGAATGGGTCAAGGACTTTGGAAACTGGCTGTATAAGTCAGTGAAGTAGTGATTGGTTGGAACACGGAGAGTCGGAAGGGCAACATTGCCCTTCCGACTTTAATCTCTTTCGGTGAATCGCGCAGTGAGACCCATGCAATACATACAGCACTCAGACGCACTGAAGTTTGTCGAAAGTCTACCGGAGAACTCGGTGGACTTGGTGCTTACTGATCCGCCGTACTATGGGATTGTGAAAGATTCGTGGGACAACCAATGGAACAGTGTGGAAGACTTTGTAGCGTGGCTTTTTTGGATTTTCACAGCTTGTCGAAGAGTTCTAAAACCCACAGGGTCGATAGTCTTTTTCGGCGGGATTGGTAAATCACAACAACGTCCGCTTCTGCGTATGATCGAAGCAATGGATCGTCGTTTTGTGTATCAAAACTGGATCACATGGGGCAAGAAGCGAGCATACGGAAAAAAGGACGACTACCTTTTCACACGCGAAGAGATTCTTTGGTACACGATGTCGGAGTCGTTCACATTCAACATACCTCTTCTAGCAGAGAAACGAGGATACGCTGGATTCAACGCAAAGTATCCGGCCAAGTCCGAGTTCAAGAGAGTGACGAACGTTTGGTCCGACATACCGGAGTTGTTTCGACCTAAGCGGTATTGTCAAAAGCCAGAACCGCTAATGGCTCGCCTGATTGAGACGCATTCAAATCCGGGCGACACGATCATTGATCCATTCGCAGGGTACGGTTCGACCGGGATGGTGGCATTGAAGTTGAGACGGCAATTTCAAGGTTGCGAGATTATTGAGGCCGACGCCGTGGCCGCAAATCAACGTTGTAAGGAAGTGATCGAGGGAGTAGATGAAGGAGTAGATGATGAGTCGATCCAACAGTTGGAAACGAACAACACGCTCGATGGATGCACCCAATGTGAAGAAGTGGTACAAGAAGTACGTGCATCGTCGGAACCGGAGAAAAGCAAAACGTAACCCCGAGGTCAAGGATAAACCACTCGATCCTTGGGCCATTGATTAAGGATAGAAAACCTATGAAGCTAACCAAAGAGAAAGTCGGCGAGATCAAAGTGTTGCTCAGCCAGGGCACAACGCAACCAAAGGTCGCCGCGAAATTCGGGGTCAGTCGCTCCGTTATTTCTGACATCGCTACGAATCGAGTTCACACGGACGTACCGTGGCCGGACGATGGCAACGGTCAACCTGTCAAGTTGCAAGGGGGGCAGACCAAGACGACTGACTATGATCCGACCGACGTGCGTGTGCAAGATTTGGAGTCTGAAGTCGTGAGTCTGCGTGATGAGTTGACTCTGGAACGTCGAAAAACGAAGGCCGGTGCTCGTGATCGTGGCATTATTAAGGCCATTGTGAAAGAGATGGACGAGCGGATTATCCCGTATGCGGCGTTGCCACCTGTTGCTGAACATCCTCGCAAGTCGAAGATTGTGGAACACTGTGTCTTGCACATGAGCGACGGGCACCATGACCAAGTTGTGCGCGCCGAGGAAGTGGGCGGCTTGGAGGAGTACAATTTTCCAATCTCGTGTTCGCGCGGCGAGCGACTTGTTGACACCGTGATCGAATTTACGCAGGATACGTTGGCACCGAAGTATTACTTCCCCGTGTTGTGGGTGCTGGCGTATGGCGATTTTACTTCGGGTGAGATTCATGGACACACTCCACGGTCGTATTACCGAAACCAGTTTCGGAATTGTCTTGCGATTGGTCAATTGCATTCAATGATGTTCCGTGATTTGTCGGCTTACTTCGAGCGCGTGAATGTCTTGTATCTCGCCGGAAACCACGGGCGGCGAACGATCAAGAAGGACTACGCCGGGGCGCAAGACAACTGGGATTACTTGTGTGCTGAGGTCGCGCGTTTACACAGCAAGGATTTGTCGAATGTCCATTTCTTGATTCCCGATGCGTGGAGCGCCAATGTTGAGATCAACGGCGTCGGGTTCAATATCTCGCACGGTGACGACGCACGTAGCAACCTGGGGATTCCTTGGTACGGCATGGTTCGCCGACAAAAGGGTTTGATAGCCCTTGGCGCAGCCGCCGGTGCCCAACGAGTGCGATACTTTTGTGTGGGCCATCACCACACGGCCAGTGTTCTATCGGATATTGACGGTGAGTTGATGGTGAATGGGTCGTGGTTGGCGACCGATTCCTTTGCGTACAACAGTTTCTCAAGTTATCGTGAACCGGCACAATGGTTGCACGGAACAAATCCGCGTCACGGAGTGACGTGGCGGATGAATTGCAAACTTCGGCATCCGAATGAGAAGCAAGGTCCGAAGAGGTATAAGATTGACGGGGGCCGCGATGTCGGTCCTATTTGGGTTCCAAGAGGCGAATCTGAATGACACTCATAACAACGTTGCTCGACCAGCAGTGTGGTCACTGTTGGTCGGACTTTTGGGAGGACCCAATGCCAATACACCGAACAACACAAGCTGGGAAGCCAGCGTATCAGTGGGGTAGTTCTGGAAAGAAGTACACCTACACGGCGAAGAATAAGTCCAGTCAAATGAGAGCTAAGAAATTGGCGATCAAGCAAGGACTGGCAGTTGCGCGGAGGACAGGGAAAACACCAGAACTCTAATATGGAGGTGCGCCATGCACAAGTGGGTAGTAGAACTATGGCGCGAGGGAGAGAGAGTGCGGCGGTTAGAGTTCACGGATGAAATGGTTAGGGAACTCAAGGACGGCACCGTCGTGATTCGTTTTCCGCCGCACGACCCGGCGATAGGACTTACGATTGCAACTGACGATGAGATTCATGTGAACGAGACGGACACCTAAGTATGCCTGCCGATCCTAATGACCCGAATCGTCCAGAGATAACTTTCTGGAAACCATTACGGCCGGACCTTGATCCTCCGGTGTGGTGCGATGGCAGCGCATTTCAGTATCCGGTAAATCGGCACGATCATCCAACGCCTGAACATGAGAATCTTCCTTTCACGTTCGAGGCGTATAAGCAGATTGTCGAGACGCATGTTGCTATTGTCCCCGAGTCGTCAATAACAATTCCAACTGCACCTAAAGTGTGGATGAAATCCGACATCGTTGATTTGAAGACGGCAATTGAAACCGATCAATATGAGATGGAGTGGGCGATTGCCAAGGATGATGCAAAATTCTGGCATGAGGATGAAGTTAATGACTTGCGGCGGGCGTCAGCCTATCCAAACACAACTGATGAGCAAAATTACGATGAGATAGCGGGGGTCGCTGAGTGGACATTCAAATGGTGCTCGGGGCAAGCTAAGAATGGCGCGCGTTGGTTAGCTGAGTCTGGGGACGGTGAAGGTAGCCCAAGCGGTTGGCAATCTTATGTCAATCAAAAATTAGCAGAGCCAGGACAAACACACAGATTTTGGATGTGGACACGTTACTTTGATTCGGGAATATGGGAATTTGCCACGGTCGGACCTATAGGTGTGGACGGAACTATTTTAGAGCCTTTCGGGGGCACTGAAGAGGGTTCCGATGATGACGAATGGGTTCTCACGCCACAAACGGGCGGCGGCACAAATCTCGGTATCTGGCAATTGCTTCAATTGATACAAGACATAGAACCAGTAGTTGAGAATCTATCAACCGCCTATCATCCAATCAAAGGGACGTTATTCGACACCGAACACACCGATACGTGGACCTCAAGCAACTCCTCTCAGTACGGATCAATGCTTTTGTCCCCTGACGATGGCGCAGGTTGCCCCTACATGAGTCCCTGGGAACCGCATAACTGGATGATGTGCGGGATTTGGTGGGAAGGCGGATGGAGTTCTTCGAGTTCGTACACGAATGGGTGCAGTGGTTATACGTCATACAGTTATGACAGCGGAAGTGGTTGCACATGCAGTTACCCCGGACCAAATGGTTCGTCGGGCAACAGTGGTTCGGTATTTAACGCAGCGTGGGAGTGGGATATTGAATTTGGAGCCACATTTTTTCAAACGTGGGAGTATTACATAGATGCCATTTTCGGGTCTTAAACGACGTGGATTTCGCGTGACGAAACTAACAATCCCGAGTTGGGTGACTCAGGATGAGATGGTGGAGTATGTAAAAATGGTGACAGATTCTCGACTCACGGAGGACGAAATTAAGGGATTGTTGGCTGACCCGAATTTAGAAGTCACCCGTATCGAACAATCACGTCCACCATTTGACATTGCACACTTGAAGGACTTGCGTGATAATGCGGCCACCGTGCCGCCACCTTTTGCAACACAAGTATGGAACTTCGCGGTGGCAATGGCGCAGTTTGCGATAGATGGCTTCAAAACGGTGACAAGGGACGAGTATGAAACACGTATCACTATCTGTGACAAGTGCCCGACAAACAGGCGTGTCGGATGGAGATGTATGGCATGTGGCTGTATTCTAGCGGCAAAGGCTAGAATACGTAGTGAAACGTGCGAGGATGGAAATTGGCCGATTCTTGATACCAAAACGAGCGAGGAGAAATCTGTATGAAAATGTTGATGATTGGCGGACCTTTGGATGGGCAGTTGCATGATTTAGGCGACCAGCAAATCAACCCTCAGATCGAGGCGACGATTAAGGCGTCACTGCCAGACGGTTCGGTTCTCAATTACCGGGTCGTCTTTTTCGCTGGTGCGAAGTCGCAGTTTCCTGTCGCTGTACTTGAGACACTTGGGCCGGATGATGTGTTCAAGGCGCTGTTACAATGGTATGCCGTTAAGCCACGGGTGCGACCTATCACACCGGCGGACAAGCAAGCCATGAACGTGATTGACGCAAAATCGGAACCGGTGGATGAACCGGCGGAGGAAACTGAAGCGGGCTCGGTTGTCGGGCCGTTCGAGAAAGAGAACGTTGAGGAGCATTGCGGTCCAGAGATCGCTTTGGACTGAGGAGGCGACTGAGCGCCATTGACAGGAACTTGTGACCTTTTGTTTTATCACTTTGAAGGAGAGAACCCATGAGTGCTGACGATCTGAATTTGAACGACCCGTTCATTGATGATGACGATGATCTTGACGATGACCTCGAAGATGATCTCGACGAGTTCGACGACGAGGACTGGGATGACGATGATGAAGACTTCGAGGACGAAGATGACGACTGGGACGACGATGACGAAGACTTCGAGGACGAAGATGAAGACGACGACATCGACGACTGGGACGACGAAGACGAAGACGAAGACGAGGACGAAGACGATGACGACGAATGAAGCACAATGGGAAGATGCCCAGGCCGGTGAGGCTGGTTATTGGGGTAACTGCCTCGGGATGCGTGCATGGGGAGAGTTTGTCAAACAAGAGATGTACGGACGCGAGATGGGAGTGTTTGACGACTACGGCGATAGCGGTGGCGAACTCGACATGCGTGGCAAGTCTGTACTTGATGTCGGCGGAGGCCCCGTGTCGATGACGTTGCGTTGTTATAATGCACACATGCTCGTTGTTGTTGACCCGATTAACTGGCCTGCCTCCGTCTATCGGCGCTATCGTCGTCACGACATCAGTTTTGTCCGTGCGCCTGGTGAAGAGTTGCCTTCCGGTGGGCTCTATGACGAGGTTTGGATTTACAATGTACTTCAGCATGTTCAAGACCCGTTGAAGGTGCTGGCGAATGCGAGGCAGCATATCAAGGAGGACGGTGGCGTCTTGCGGATATTTGAGTGGCTGTGGATACCGGCCGACACGTGCCATCCGCACGTATTGACGCCGGAGTTACTTTTGAACGGCCTCCTTGGCTTGCGTGTCAAGAAGTTTGGGATACCAGTCTGTAACGATTACTGGTCGAACGGAGCCAAGGCTTTTGTAGGAGTCTTTACACGATGAACACGAAGATTGAAACAGGTCTCTATGACCTGTGGAACTCGTTACCGTTGGTTTGGAACGGAAGGGACGCCCTTGAGAAGTTGGATGAATTGGGACGGGCGGCTCGTAGCGATGCGAGAGCACAACGGCGCACGTTGGATGTGGCGACGGCGAATCATACCGCCAACGACAATCTCCACCCTGCTTTCCAAACGGCTCTAGGGGACTGTCAGAAGGTGGAAATTCTGGCACGCGATGTTGAAGGGATTCGTGAAAAGTTGGCCACCGCCTTTACGTCGGCGACCGATGAGATACGACAACTCATTGTGCGGAATCTCGATTTGGAAGGCAGAGAATTGCCTGACATCGACGATATTATTTTCGCCACGATGCAGGAGTCTCGTTTACGTCAAGGAGCCTCGCATGGTTAGGAAATGGATTAGTTATGTTGTCACACTCCTACTCGCGTTTTGGGCGGGCGGCGTAACGAATGTGCTACTTTGGGCACACGCTGCGTTCGGCGAACTCACGTCAGATTTGGTATACAATACGGTGATTTGGCCGTGGTACGCTATCCGGTATGTGTGCGGTTTTTAGTCCCTTGCCAGTGGCAAGTGGGCCTATAAAGGCTTACTGCTGAGCCGGTCTGACGAATCAGCGGTTAATGGACTATAGCTCAAGTGGTTAGAGCGCGACGCTGATACCGCCGAGGTTCTAGGTTCGAGTCCTAGTAGTCCAACATAGGAGGTATGTTATGCGATATTACTTTGCCGGTTTGTTGGCTGTGGCGGTGGCATTGACAATGTTGACCCCGATTCCAGGCGACAAGATACAACCACCGTCACCTCCGTCTCCGGCGTCTCCGACGAATACGCGAGATGGTTCGGTGATCTTTTGGCGTGGCGGTCTTTTAGTTGGGCCAATTCTTAGAAATACCGGGAGCGACATCACGCACGCAGCAATTGTGTTGTATGATGGCAATGATGAACCGTGGGTCTATGAGGCAGTCCCTCCATGCGTGCGAAAGATACGGTTGGACGAGTACGAAAAAGAGTTGCAAACACAGAGCCAGAAGCGACGTGATTTTTCTTGGTTTTCAATGAGTCCAAGGAAACCCTACACCGTGAAACAGTTGGCGGAGATGAAGAAGTATGCAGAGAGTCAACTCGGCCGTCCATACATGCTGCGAGGTTGGTGGAAGGGTTACGAGGTTCGCGGCATCTTTTGCAGTCAGTATGTCGGTAACACCATTGAACGGTCTGGGTTGATTACGTCAGGAAATGTCAGAGAATCGCCTGGAAGCCTTTATCGCAAATTGCTCACCAAGTATTATCTCTGGCAGAAAATAAAAGCCGGTGTAGCTCAGTTGGCAGAGCCGCAGTTTTGTAAACTGCTTGTCGGGGGTCCGATTCCCTCCACCGGCTCTTGCGCAGGGTGTAGCTCAGTTTGGCTAGAGCACGTGGCCTGGGACCACGGGGTCGGAGGTTCGAGTCCTCTCACCTTGACTGCTTGCCTACCATCGGTAGAAAAAGTACCGGCACCGTTTCACTTGGGTGGCGCGGTGCCAGATGTTATTGCGGGTTCGAGAAGTGGCTATCTCAGCGGCCTCATAAGCCGCCCACACAGGTTCGAGTCCTGTACCCGCAACTTTGAACTCTTGAAATCTTAACTGGGAGGCGACAATGCGTTGTGACCAATCATGCGGACTGACTAAGGAAGCTGTTGCCTTTTTGGAGGCCCATGAAGTTCAGCCTGATCCGTGCCCGTGCTGCCATCGAACATATCCTAGTCCATTGGAAGTGATCGGACATTACAATGGGTTCGATGAGTACGCATTGTTTCGGCATAAGTTACAGGACGGGCGATACGCCGACGAATTTCTGCAATCGCAGCCGTGGTCATCCGGTCCCGTAGCATTTATCGGCCTCCGTCTTTCGGATGGACAAGAGTTTCTTTGGACTGAGGAAGAAATCAATCAAGCGTTGTGAGGTGAAGCATGGTGACACTCGATGAACCCGAAATGAAAGTTCGTGAATGCGCGTCAGGAGCATGTTGGTTTGATGGACGCCTGCATGAGAACAGAATGCTGACTACTGTGCAATCTCGGCAAACACAGACACTTGCGACACCGTTTATTGTTCGTGAGTGCCGTCCGATTTTTGCGGTCTCGGACCTGCATCTTGGCGACGGTGGACCACGTGACAATTTTGCACACATGTCGAGCGGGCATCGTCTTGATGAGTTTCTTGGCTTCCTCCGTTACGTTTGCGAGTCGAATGGTAAACTCATCATTGTTGGCGACTTGTTTGATTTTTGGCAGGCGAATTTGAGCAGGGTGATTGTGTACCATAGGAAACTTCTCGATACGTTGGCTGAGATGGAGGCCATCTATGTCCTGGGGAACCATGACTCCGATCTTCGGTATTTTCTTGGAGAAAAAGAACCGTGGCTAAAGCACCCATTTTTCAAAACTATGCGTGAAGTTCACACGGAAACAGTGGATGGCCAACATATTCATTTCCTACACGGACATCAAGTTGACTCCTATTGTTCCAGTGACACTCCCGGCATTGGGCGCGCGACCGCTATCTATACTGGTCTGAAAGAAGACCGTCACGGTGGGCCGATGTTGCATAAACATCTGACCGTTGAGAAAGCCTATCTTGGGTGGATGGAGTGGCTGTCGGGTCTCGCCCAGCGATTGATGGGGAAGGGCGGACGTTATGAAGCCATGAATCGTGACTTGTGCGGACTACGAGTGCGTGGAGATTATCATGCGGTCGTCTCCGGCCACACGCATATTGCTGGAACGGTTGGAACCAGTGTTTACAACACCGGGACGTGGGCCGAACAAGTGAATAGCTTTGTATTGGTCGCTCCGGGGAAGCCGATTGGAGTATTTGACTGGATCAAAGGTCTGGCCGTGCCACAGTTGCGTGAGTTGAAAGTACATTGATGCTCGAAGAACTCTCTCAGTATAAAACGTATCTCGTTCCAATCAGTGAGATTTGGATAGACTCCGGTTTCAATGTTCGGGACATATTTTTACCGGAGGCAGTTAGATCACTGGCGCAAAGTATCTCAGATAATGGCGGGCATCCTTTGGGGTTAATGTACCCTTTGATTATACAACCTTGGACGCAGCAACCTGGATTCAATTACAAGTTACTTGCTGGTTTTCGACGGATGGCGGCAGTAAAACAACTTCGTTGGACATCGGTGCCGTGCAAAGTGATGCCGGATGACCTTTCCAAGTTTGAAGCCGACAAAATCAACTACATCGAAAATCTTGAGCGGAAAGACTTGAACATTGTTGAGGAAGCACGAGGCATTCAGAAGTTGTTCCCCCACGGTGAAAGCATTAAGGAAATTGCACGGGAGATTAGGCGTGACATGGAGTGGGTGCGTAGGCGCGTTCTGCTTTTACAGATGCCCGTGGAGGTGCAAAAACATTTCGAGTCAGGACGCCTCGCGCAATCTGATCTCAATGAATTGATACCCTGGGTGTCTGATCCTCTCACTGTGATTAGTATTGCAAAGCGAATACTTGACTCGAAATTAAAACCACCCGAAGAACGGAAAAGGGTTAAGAACGAATTATTCCAAGCCCGGAAGCGTAATCCACGTCATGCACGCCGGACGAAAGCCGAGATTTCTGATATGATTAGTTACCTGTGGGGACGGAAACCGCCGATAAGTGGTCTGCCCACACGTATCCTAGCTTGGTGTGCGGGTAGCATTACAACTGAGGAGTTGAAACGTGACATCGAAACCCACATCGAAGATGCCAATGAGTGAAGTTGGCATCGACATCACGAAACAGAAAGCCGGAACAATCATAACGATTGAGACGGAGAGCGATCAGATTTTCGAGTTGAAAATCACGATTCCTGAAAAGGCTGTCGTCGAAGTCACCGGAACGGATCAACGTTTGCGGCAACCTGTTCTTGGTGTGTTGACTCATTCATTCTCGGGGGACAAGAAAACGCAGATCAATAATTGGATTGGGATGCTTTTGAGAGTGTCGCTTGTCTTCAAGAATGGTAATCTTGAGAGCACGCCAGTCACGCACGCAACAATTCGTGGCAAAGGATGGAGTTACAATGTATTTTGAGAGCCGTCTCAGTGAACCTATAACCGTGTGGCCGGTGACGAGGATCGGTAACACCTGACCGGTAATGATAACTCGCGGTGGTGCGCGAGGGTCACATGCGATTCTGAGGCGGCTCCTTTTGAACAATGTCGGCGAGAGAAACAATGAGTAAAGTCTACATCGACACTGAAACTTGCGGTTTGCATGGTATGGCTGTGTTGTTACAGTATGCTGAGGAAGACGGGCCGATTACCCTGCACGAAATCTGGCGACGACCTATCCATGAAACTCTGACGTTGATTGAGTGGGTCGCATTACACACTGTCGTCGGGTTCAATCTTGCGTTCGACTGGTTCCATCTTTGTAAGATATACACTGTCTTCAAACTTTGTGATCCGAATTGGATACCCGAAGAACATATTGAAGAGATTGCTTTGTTGGAACCGAAAGGCCAGGAAGGTCCATGTCTAAAGCCATTCAGTGCTCTGGACCTTATGTTGCACGCTCGAAAAGGTCCCATGCAGTCTCTCATGGGACGTGACGATGTTCGTATTAAACGTGTGCCCACTGTGCTGGCGTATGTGTTGGCTGCCGAATTGGAGCAGCGGATTAAATTCGACAACATCTACTTTGCCAAGTCTTACGATCCCGAAGCGCCAAAGTGGCAGGTCTTCGACCGACACGACCGGCGTGGCGAGATTGATCCTGATTTCAAAGATGTGGTTCTCAAGTTTAACCCGGCTGGCGGCTTGAAGTTCTTAGCAGAATATCTGCTGAAGAAAAAGCCTAAGTTTCACTACAAGGATGTCGAACCTAAACGCCGTCCAATAGAAGTTGGCTATGCACCAACGGCGTTGGCTGTATCAAGTCCCTTTGAGCAATGGGTCGTGACGAAGAAAGGATCAGACGGAAAACACCGCCCCGCTGGTCAGGCTTGGCCCGGCATCATCAAAGAGAACATTGAACACTGGGCTTCACGAGCGGATGCCCGTGAGTACGCTCAAGATGATATTGTCTATACCCGTGAACTCGACCACTACTTTGGTGATCCGACGCCGGGCGACGATGACTCAGTTTTGGCCTGTATGGTGGCCGCGATTCGCTGGCGTGGCTTTGTCATCAATATCGACGGTATCGCAGAGTTGGCGGCGAAGTCACGGGCCGTTGTCGCTAGTTCGCCAGTCAATGTCAACAAGCCGAAGGATGTCAAAGCCTATGTGATGGCCGCAATGGATGCTGTTGAATTGACGCTCGTTGATATTGAGACCAGCACCAAGAAGGCTCATATTGAAGCCATCTCTGGCTGGGAGATCAAAGAACCAGAACCTTGCACTCTTTGTCTTGATCTTGGCCCCAATTCCGAGTGCCCTCGGTGTGGTGGTTTAGGTACGCTTCCTATTGGACCGCACCCTGCGGCTGCTCGTGCGAAGGAGATTCTAAACGTCCGCATCGCTATGAAGGAAGTGGAACTCTATCAAAAACTTCTGCGAGCCGGGAAGTTTCACGCCAGTTTCATTGTGATTGGCACATTGTCAACTCGTATGTCTGGTGGCGATGGTTTGAATCCACAAGGCATCAAGCATACGACTGATGTGCGTTGCATGTTCCCTCTGGCGTGGTCGGGATACATTCTTTGCGGCGGTGACTTTGACTCGTTTGAAGTGACGTTGGCGGACGCCGTGTATAATGATCCGGGGTTACGGTCGGCATTGACGACCAAAGTTGAGTGCCACAAATGTTTTGGCGGCGGCAAAACGATCTGCAAAAAGCATCATAAAGAAGGAGCTAAAGCACCGGTTTCCGACTGTCCTAAGTGTGTTGGGTTGTGTGAGAATTGCGACGGGTCCGGGCGAGCGACAAAGAAATTGCACGGTCTCTTTGCGATGGAAATGTACCCTGGCAAGACTTACGAGGATATTCTTGCGTCCGACGGTAAGGAACCTGACTACTATACGAAAGGCAAACAAGGCGTGTTCGCCATGATCTATGGTGGCGACTGGAATACGCTCGTGAAGAAATATCACATTGACCCTAACGTGGCCCAAAAAGCGGAGCAGGGATTCTTTCGCAAGTTCCCTGGCGTTCGGAAGGCGCGTGAGAAGACTTTCAAGTTGTTCTGTTCGATGACGCAGCCCGAAGGACTGGGTAAGGCTGTTGTGTGGGCGGAACCGGCCGACTATATCGAGTCCTTCTTGGGGTTTCGTCGTTACTTTACGCTGGAAAATAAGATTGCTAAGACAATCTTTCAGTTGGCTCACCGTCCGCCGAAACATTGGAAGATCATTGGCGACAAGATTAAGGTGTGCCGTCGTGATCGAGTGCAGTTTGCTGTGGGTGCCGTTCAGTCGGCTTTGTATGGGGCTGCGTTTGCCATGCAGGCGACAAACATGCGCGCCGCAGCTAATCACGAAATTCAATCTCCCGGTGCCCAGATTACAAAGGTTCTCGAACGCCGTATCTGGGACTTGCAACCGGCTGGTGTGCATGAGTTTGTTGTTGCTCCGTTAAACATTCACGACGAACTAATGATACCGACACTCCCCGACGCCGTGGACCCCGTGGCTACTATCGTTCACGATGTTGTTGAATCATTTCGTTCACAGGTCCCGCTTATTGGTATGACATGGAATCAAGGAATGCAAAACTGGGCCGAGAAGAAGGGCGGTGCGAAGACGATGAAGATACGAGCGCCGATCCTAAATGAGACATAGAGGCTAATCAATGCTATTCAATCGCTACCAAGTTGAAGTGGAGGACCCGACCACAGGAATATGGGTTCCTGATCGTTGCTTCCAGCCGGTGTTTAAGTGGACCTACTTGCCAAGAAAGTTTTTGCGTTTCTTCTGGCGTAAGAGGCCCGTGGCCATTGGAGACCCGGAGGTTGTGGCAATAATCCTGAAAGCCGATGCCTACCACTACGCGAGGCGTCTTCATCGGACACAGACTAATCGCCACGTGCGAATTACGCGAGTTGAACAAGAAGGCGCTGGACTGTTGAAGATGGTGGTGTGGCAAGACGGGGAGTGGTGCTAATGAGTAAACAAATGAAACAAGTGAACAAGCATTTTCGACCTGGGACTCTAGGATTCCATGAGATAGTAGATCGAACTTGTCTTATTGCCGAGCTATTCAGCGATGTTATAGCCCGCCATCCATGCCACAAGTGGACTCCGAAAATTGGACGCCGCATCAAACGGATCGAAAAGGACCTTTTCGATCTCTACCAAGAACTAGCCACCGAACATGCCGAGGTGTAGTATGCCAAGTGATCTGCCTAAAGACTGGACGGACGAAGATCAAGACGATCTTGACGAAGGCCGCACTTCATGGGACCGCCGTAAGCCACGTCGTACTGAGGACTATGGTGAAAGATTGAAAGAAGGGTTTGATATTCTTGACCTGGATGCAGACGACTGATGCCAACACAACGAATCAAACGACCTGACCACGGACCCGAGTGGTTTATTCGGCGCGATCTCATTACCTACCTCGAAGTGCGAGGATGGCATGTTGAGATTATGATTGGCAATGCCTACCAGTTTGGCATCCCAGACCTGTATTGTTTCCATCGAAAGTGGGGCGAACGATGGATCGACGTGAAGAATCCAAAGAAGTACGCTTTCACCAGACCCCAAAAAGCTAAGTGGCCCGAGTGGGAGCGGGCGGGCATCGGTATCTGGATTCTTGTCGCCGCCACGCAAGAAGAGTACGACAAACTTTTCCAGCCACCGAATTGGAGAAAGTACGTCAAGAAAAACTGGAAGATTCCGTCGCAAGATGAGATTGACAAGATGCTAGACAACTTAAAATAAGGAGGCGGGCTGTGAAACATTGTCTTTTGTTTCTGTTTGTGATGCTGTCACTTTTCATTTTCGCCTGGATTGCACTTTGGGGAGTGTTTATTCTGGCACTTGAAACGTTCGCCGATCACCGAACTTCGTTCGTGTTTGGCGTGTTTGGTTTGGTTTACATTGTCTCGTTGCTGCACCGCCTCTTGGGTTGGCTTTACAGACGATACTTGGAGAAGCTATGAAGTTGCAACGCTCCCCGGAACGCGGTCTCTGTCTTGTAGCCTCCTTCGCAATGGCGTTGGGTGCCCCGGCTGAGACCTTACTCCAAGAGATTGGCGACCAATGGAAACTCCATGCGTTTTCCGATCTACCGGTGCCTTATTGTTGGCGTGGTGTTCACATACAAGAACTCATTGCGAGAGCAGTCGCGCGAGGAATCGCTGTCACGCCGATTCAATTGGCACCCTTTGTTGACCCACCGGCTGTTCGTCATCCGCACACAGGACGCCCGTACTCGCCGGTTCCAGTTTTCTACGGCGGTCCTTCTGAGGAAGCAAATTGGGACCTCCTTAAACAGACTATTGTGTCGTGCCGGGGTGTCTTGACAGGTACACTCGCTCGCCACTCGCCCATTATTCGAGGACACGCTGTGGCTTTTGACCACGGTGTCATTTATGACCCGGACGGGGACGCCTATCTGTATTCCGTCCAGCAATGTGAAACACATAATTTTTACGCCAACTGCGCATGGCGTTTCGATAGAATGGAGGTATCGTATGGCACGAAAAATGAAGTCGTTGTCGCCCCAACTTCAACAGGAGACAGAACGAATTGAGTCGCTAGTTGAACAACTTCAAAGTGGCGACACAACAGTCGAAACGGAATTAGTTCAGTGTTGCATGTCGCTTGTCGATGCAAGACTTCGGTTGATGTCCGGGTATCCAAAAGTACAGAATATGCGGGAAGACTTACAGAGTATTGGTTACTTAGCGATTGTCGAAACAATTCGAGACTTGCAAAATGGGTATCAGGTGCGATCAAACGTTGTTGGACTTTTTTCGATTCGGATACGTTATGCGATCATCAATGCACTCCGAGTTCAAACCGCCTACGACGAAACACACGTGTCTCTGGGTTCAATGTTGAAAAGCGACGTAGGAATACCTAATGAGACGGATGAAACATGTAAGAAGCAAGAATACTTGTCGCCGCCAACTTTGGATGTGATTCTTGCACGGGATGACTGTAGCTTTGAAGAAACGGATTGCCTCGACTTTTTGTTTGCGTGCTGCACGTCCGAAGATGAGCGCAAGTTAATCGAGTTACGGTTGCAAGGCTACACAATACGAGAGATTGAAGAAGAGACTAAATTCTCCCGTGCAGCAATTGATCGGATGTTGTTGCGTATCCAGAAACGACACGAAAAGAAACAGGCCGAACTTGATGATTGACACAATCTACCTAGACCTTGATGATGTCTGCAATACACTCTCGCCGTGCATCCTATGGTACTTGAACCTCACCCGCGAGCCACGTGATTACAGTGTCTTCCCGACAGAGCCTATGGAGTTGGCAGTATTGGCGAATCGACTCCTGGCTGAGCGGGGCGTGAAGAAGAGGTTTACACGTCCGTCCTTCTGGGCAGCCATCCCGCGTCGGCTATGGGCAGAAGCGCCCGAGAGTCCTGAGTTTAGGTGGCTGCTCCAAGAGTGTAAGCACCTCGCGGGTGCCTCAAGCGTCTTTATTGCCACCAGTCCGACCAAGGACCCCGATTGTTTGGCTGGGAAGCTGGAATGGCTCCACCAGCACGCTCCACGGTGGCTGCACCGTCAGTATTTCATCACTCCGCGCAAGGAGCGCCTGGCGCAACCTGGGAGCCTTCTGATTGATGACGACGAAAACAACTGCCGCAAGTTTGAGGCACGTGGAGGTCGGGTTATCCGGTTTCCACGTCCTTGGAACGCCGAAGCGGGTAAGGAACCACTCCCCTATTTGAGGGGACAATTGCAGTCCTTGGAAAATTCTTGACGAAATTCGACGAATTTCCAAGATTCTTGTGGAAATCCAAGGGTTTCTAGCCGTTAGATAAGATAGGAGGACACATGATGCAACATCCGATGCGACTACCAATGCTGCCAGAGAGAAAAGGTTGGTATTGGGGACACTTACGGGAACCGAATATCTTTGGGGACTATTGGGTGTGTTTTCGATTCGACCCGGAGGCGCGGACGACGTATACGACGCCAGGGAACCCGCCGCTCGAACTTTCGGAGCGTGAGTTGTGCATCGTCAAGTACGACTGCATCGGTCCTTGTATCGAACCACCGATCATTGACTTTGGAGGAAACTAACAGCCATGACGACTGTTGAGACTGGCATCGAGACACGAGAAATCGAGTTCATCCCTGCGGCCTGGATGGAACACGCAGCGTGGACACCTGGGTTGCGAGTGTACAGCCGTCCGATACGGGTGCCTATTCATTCGCACCCGCTCCGTCGAAAGACGGATGTGGAGCGCCGGGCCGAGCAGAACTTGGGAGAGATCGAACAATTGATTCGCTCTATGTTGAGCGAGTTTATTCACGAGTAGCATTAGGAGAACGTGTACGCCGTAGCTCAATTGGCTAGAGCGCGAGTAGCATCACCCAAGCCAAAAACTTACCCCTTGTAAAGCACATCGGGTCGAAGGATTTGGGTTATCATAGGAACTTGAGGTTGTAGGTTCGAGTCCTATCGGCGTGCCTTGAAACGAAACAAGAGAAACCACGAGAGAACCAAGAGAGAACACACGGGCCGACGTTGAACGGTTATCTATTTGGAAGACCCTCCGTTCGACATCCCTTGCCCGGTGAGTACAATGAGAGAACATGAGAAAACATGAGGCCGAAGTCATGGGTTATCTGGTTAAAGTAATACCCATCGACACAACCTTGCCTCATCGTATGTGTGGGTGGCGGAACCGGAAGACGCGCCGCCGCCGCCGTGAAACACCACGGGGTTCGGAAGGTTTCCGACTATGATGTCGGCAACCGCCGAGAGTAGGTTCAAGTCCTACCCCACACACTGGTCGAGCCGAATTTTGTTGGGTTATCTACCACTATCACGAAACCCCAGCAATACGACCTTGCTCGACTCCCCACAACTGAGTGATATAATCGAAGGCCACGGAGAACAATGATGGACGTAACCTATTGCCATGATCGAGGAATGCTTACGGATGTCGTCCTAGACGCCAACACCGAGACCGTGGACCTGTGCCACAAGTGCCTATCGAATGGTGAGACGTTCAGTGCGTCCTTTCGACTATGGGATGCGCCGATATTTGTCGGGCGCGTCATCAACAGTGGTTATTCGATCCTAATTCGTCCTACCGGACGCTTTGCTGGGTCGGATGAATTGGTGACGATTGTTGTCACCGGTGAGGACGTGGGCGTGTTGCCACGCCTCTCAGACAAAGAAACAGACGAGGAGACAAGTGCGTAAAAGCGCCGGGCCGAGGCAAATGGGTTATCAATTTCATACTTGCAATACCCATTCGCACACCTTGCCCAGATGCTTTTATTGCGAGTGTAATTTTGGGCCAACTTAGCCTAACCTTTCCCACGGAGAACTTTCCCATGCGTACTTACAGCAAAGCGGTCTCGAAGCGTGAAACTCCCCAGAGTGAAGCGATCCCCGGAACCAATCAGAAAGAGAACAATGCTGGTGGTTTCAGTTTCGTTCTTGATGAATGGAGTCACCTGGAGCGCTTTTTGATTCTCGGCAGTGCAGGTGGGACCTACTATGTTGGAGAGCGCAAGTTGACGCAGGATTGCGCCAAAGTAGTGGAACGCTGCCTAGCGTCCAATCCGCAACGTGCAGTTGAAACCATCGCCAAGATCAGCGAGTCCGGCCGCGCCCCGTCGAATGACCCGGCAATCTTCGCCCTGGCCGTGGCGGCGAGTTACCGTGGCGAACAAACGACGGAGTTCATCGCCCGGAGTGAGGCGCTTGCGGACTTGCCCCGCGTGTGCCGTACAGCAACGCATTTGTTCCAATTCATCGCAAACTGCAAGGAATTGCGTGGTTGGGGACGCGGTTTGCGCAATGCCGTTGCAAAGTGGTACAATGATAAGCCCGTTGAGAAGCTGGCCTATCAGGTGACGAAGTATCGTAATCGCGTTGGCTACACGCACAGGGACGCATTGCGACTGAGCCATCCAAAGACAACGGATGTCACCCGGAACGAACTTTACCGCTGGATTACAACAGGCACCACGGCGGCTGCCAATGAAGACCCGCGTATCACTCGCATCGTACTGCCGTTCAGTCCACTGGCTCTACCGTATGCTTTGGACCGAATCAACGCTCTCGACCCGGCCGACGTGTCGAGCCGCCGCGATGCAATGCGCCTGATCGACGATTACAAGTTGACCTTGGAGCATGTGCCCAATCATTTCCTATCCAGTCAGGGGGTATGGGATACCCTCCTTCCGCATCTCCCGCCAACGGCTCTGATCCGTAATCTCGGGAAGATGACGAGTATCGACTTGCTCAAGCCGCTGGCGGCACAGACCCAATACGTCTGTGACACTCTCCGTAATGCCGACAGGCTCAAGGGTGCCCGTGTGCATCCTTTGAGTGTCCTGCTCGCTCTAAACACGTACCAGAGCGGCCACGGCCTCAAGGGGAGCCTTAGCTGGAAGCCGGTGCCGGAGGTTTGTGCCGCCCTTGAAGACGCTTTCTATGCGTCTTTTGCGGCGGTTGAACCCACCAACAAGCGGTATATCCTCGGCTTGGACGTTTCCGGGTCGATGGACGGTGCTTTCATTGCCAACACCCGGCTCACAGCCCGCGAGGCGGCTGCGTGCATGGCGATGGTCACAATGAAGACGGAACCGAGGACGTACCCCGTGGCATTCTCGCACACGTTGACGCCGGTTGATCTCGTTCGGCATACCCGCCTCCAAGACGTGATTAACACCCTTCGTCGGATTCCGATGGGCGGGACGGATTGCGCCTTGCCGATTATGGTCGCCACGCAATCGCGGATCGAGGCGGATGTGTTCGTGATCTATACCGATAACGAGACGTGGGCTGGTCGGATGCACCCGGCGCAAGCCTTGCAACAGTACCGATCTGTCATGGGCATTGACGCCAAGTTGATTGTCGTCGGGATGACGGCTACGGAGTTCACAATTGCTGACCCGAATGACAGTGGGATGCTTGATGTGGTCGGATTTGACGCCGCTTGCCCGGCTATTATGTCCGACTTTGCCCGATAACAATTGGAGGCACAATGGCTGAGACTTTTACGGTAATTGCGTTCTTCATCCTGGTTGGGTGGATCGCTTATCTACTTTTTCGGTAGGAGACCCTATGGGTTGGCATGATTTGATTCTTGGCGTCGTTATCATCTGGCTTATATTCGCCTGGATCAAGGCGTGTACCGGTTGGTATCGTGAAATGCAACTACGTCAATTCTGGAAGGAAGTGGCGCAGCGGCATCATCTGGAATCAGCACCAGAGACGATTGCACTTTGGGAGAAGTGGTTCCCATTGAATCAATCCTATCGACCGTCTCGCACATGTTGTAACTGCACCTGTAATGGCACCTGCAAGGATCGAAAATGAGAGCAATCAAGTACGAGTTCCTACAACTTGCTGAACACTACAAGCCTGGGAAGTCAACCACGAACGGTTGGTTTATTTCCGAGAAGCTGGATGGCACTCGTTGCTTTTGGGACGGCGGACTCTCTCGCGGGATGAAAACCGAGGATGTCCCGTGGGCTAATATCACTGACCCCAAGACAGGGAAAAAGAAGGCGAAGATCAAGCCACGAGCCACTGGACTTTGGAGTCGGTATGGCAACCCTATTATCGCCCCCGACGCCTTCTTGAACTTGTTGCCTTGTTGTCCACTCGACGGAGAACTTTGGGCCGGTCGTGGCAACTTCCAACTGTGCCGGTCGATCTGCGGAGGAGACACCCCGGACCCACGGTTCATGGACAAGATCGTCTATGCTGTCTATTCCGCACCGCCTCCATCGGCGGTATTTATGACGCGCGAGATCAGCAATGCCAACATGGTGCGAGGCATTGATTATCTTGCGATTGAACGCTGGATCGGAGAGCGTGTTGCCGAGAAAGAACTTGACGACTACTGTTATCTCCCGCCCGGCGTCGTTTTCTCGGATGAGGTACGTTTTCTTGCAGAAAAACTTGACGTTCTCTCATCCAAGTGCTACCTACATCCGCAAATAAAACTGCCGGACACGGATGACTGCACACAGCACATTGAAGACTTTCTACAACGAGTTCTCGATAAGGGTGGTGAAGGTGTTGTAATTCGCAACCCACTCGAATCGTGGATTCCACGTCGGCATCATGGTATTCTCAAATACAAACCATTCGACGACGCCGAATCTGTTCTCACAGGATTCACAAGTGGACGCGAGACAGAGAAGGGGAGCCGCCTGCTCGGAATGATCGGTGCGTTAATCACCGACTTCAATGGGAAGCGTCTTGAGTTGGCCGGACTCACGGACGTAGAACGTGGATTTCAGACGACCGAAATGTCTGCCTATGCCAAAGATCATCCCGACGAGGATATGCCTGCGACCTTCCAAGGCAGGTGTTTCAAAGTCGGTCAGAAGATAACGTTTAAGTATCGAGAACTTAGTGACGATGGTGTGCCGAAAGAAGCACGCTACTGGCGTAGGAGAGACGAAGAATGACGCTCGGACAACTGATTCAATCGCTGGCGCAACGTGGATTCACTTTGACCACGGGACCACATGGTGGTTTCCGTGGATACTATGCGCAATTTTACAAGAAGGAAGACTGCGCTGTTTGCCCAGAGTGTTACAGTCAGCAACCACCGGACGACTGGTTCGCCGCCGGACACGGAATGACGCTCCCTCGCGCCATTATTATGGCTGCGAAACTCGTCTTGGAAAATGAGAAGGACAAGGTAGTAGTCCCGCAACCAGTGGAGTTCAAATGAAGCCACCGAAACAAGACAACTTTGACTGGGTGCCTGCGGCGTTCTTTTTGGTGCTCGCCGTGGTGTTTCTCGGCTATGTTCTCTACATAGAGTGGATGATTGCATCGCTCCCGCACGGAGGTTTCTAATGCTTCGACAATACATGCCGCAACTCATTGAAATCGTACAACAGACGGCCAATGACGCCCGTGCCAAAGGCACTTGGGATCAGTGCCTCAAAACATCCTTGACCGTGACACTTATTATCGGGTGTCTTGGTCTCCTCGTTTATCTTCACCGAAGAGGTTATTAGATGGCAACAATACGGAATCCAAAACAAGAAGGCACGCCGTTCTTTGACTGCATTGTTCAGACCGGTATCTGTCCAAATAATTGCAATCAGTGTTTCTACAACCGCCCCGGCGCGTACTATGTACCACTGGATCAGTTGCCACTCATACCGATGCCCGAAGAGGTCGGCAAAGGCATCGTCCGCATGAATTGTGGGCACGACTCCAATATCGAGCGTGAGAAAGTGATCGCGGCCTCGTTGAAGTATGAAAATGCCTTTTTCAACACGAGTATCTGCCGATTTGACTTCCCTGGGCCGGTCGTCTTGACTGCGAATCCCAATGAAGAAAAGCCGCCGCATCTGGTCAACCCGATCCCTGATAACTTGATGTTTGTTCGGTTGCGGACATCAGGCACGAATCTTCGACATATTGACGACGCCGTGACGTACTATACCTTGCGTGGCGTGCCCGTCGTCATCACATTCATGGCGTACTATGATAAGTTGCCAGTGGTCGATCTCAGTGAACTCGATGAAACCTTCGACTGCGTTGACCAGTGTTATACTTGGAAGGTTCGTCATATCAACTCGTATTGGTGTGCTACGACCAAGTTTATGCAGGCTGTGATGAAGAGGTATCAAGGGAACCGACTTGTTTCCATGTGCGGTAGTTATGCGTCTGGTTATTGCCGTGCATGTCGAAACTGCGAGACATATTACTATCAGACGCAGAAACGGTTGAGAGGAGAGTAACGTGATTACTTTCACAGCAGCGGAAATGACAAACTTGATCGTGATGGTCGTCTCGATTGTCGTGCCGGTCATCGTCAAGTATGTCTATGACTACTTCCAAAATAAAGAGTGAGCCAACACATGCTGATTTGTAGCGAGTGTGACTTGCATTACGAAGTCGTGTGGAATAACGACGGGTGCGGTGCGCCTGTTGTCTACTGTCCACGTTGCGGGTCCGAATTTATTGCGTGCGACGATCAAGAAGAACAGGGCTAGTTACTCGGCGGTTGAACTTAGCCACAAGAATCAAGAGAAAGGAATATCATGCTTCGAGTCAACTTCTTCGGCGGACCCGGCGTTGGAAAGAGCGTGCTGGCTGCGAAAGTTTACGCTGAACTCAGTCGCGGCGGGATCGTCTCCACTGAGTTGGTGCAAGAGTTCATAAAGTCGTGGGCGTATGCCGAGCGACAGATCGACAAATTCGATCAGGTGTACACTTTCGCCAATCAACTGTGGTCTGAACACCGACTCTTGAAGTCGGGAGTACAAGTCGTTGTCACTGATTCGCCAATCCTCTTACAGTGTGTTTACACATCGCAACTCGACCAGTGCATTGCGACCGATCTAATGGGCATCGCGCAAGAATATGAAAAAGCCTACCCATCGCTTAACTTCTTCGTGGCCCGTGACGTGCCGTACAAACCGTTCGGCCGGTATCAAACCGCCGCTGAAGTCGAGTTGCTAGATCGCCAGATATTGGGATTCATTGAAAACATGCGACTGAATTTTATCACAGTGGTCCCACGGGAATGGGACACGATACTCGCAACCGTCAAGGAAGCCGCCTACGCAATGGGAGATGTGAAGTGGCGATAAATCAGGAGCAGATTGCGCCAGACTCCTATGATCGAGGGCGCAAGGCGCGCAAACTCCGAAAGAAACGGACGGTGCATGTCGAACGACGGGCCGCGAAAAAGGACCCTGTGAATGCGCCAAAGAAACGTCGCTACTGGGGATATGAATTATGAAGTACACTGTAAAGATTCCAAACTTTGTTTTGGGTTGTGTTATTGGTGTCGTTGCCGTGATTATCGTGCGACTACTCTATCAACTCGGACTGGCATTTTATTTGATGTGGCTATTCACGCACCCTTGAGACCCTGACATGAGTGACATAGCAGTAACCGTTGAACAGATCACCGACATTGTGCCGCATCCGCAGGCCGACCGTTTGGAGATCGCCAAGATACTTGGCACCCAGACGCTCGTGCCGAAGGGCGAGTTTCAAAAAAGCGAACGGGTTGTATTCTTCCCGCCCGACATCTGCCTGCCGCCGGACATGTCGCAATTATTGGGTGTGCAACAGTATCTTCGTAGTGCTGTCTACGAAAACAAGAGTCAACCTTGCCGGGTTGCAGCGACTCGCCTACGTGGGACCCCGAGCTACGGGTTCATTATCAAGGCCCCTGACATACTCGACAATCATGCTCTGGGGTCGGATGTATCGTGCATGTGGGCGGCATGGAAATACGAGCCGCCGCTCAAGATCAGCATGGGCGGCGACGGGCACCCAGAACCGCATAACTTCCCACGATACACGGACATCCAAAACTACTACCGCTATTCGTGCGCGTTTGAGTACGGCAAGATGGTTCGCGTGACGGAAAAGACGCACGGTACGAATTGCCGGGTTGGTTGTATCAACTTCGATGGCTGCCCCAAACTACTTTGTGGGTCGCACAAGTCTGTGTGGAAAGAGTTCAACGTCAACGGGAAGCGTTCCCTTTATTGGGAGCCGTTGCAAGATGTGAACATGCAGACGGCTGTTGAAGACTTGTCGAAGCGCTACAAAGAAAATGACGTGTACGCCGATGTCATCGTATACTGCGAAATCTTTGGCCCGCGAATCCAAGACTTGGACTACGGCATCCCAACCGGCCACATTGGATTCCGCGTATTCGATATTCGCGTCAATGGCCGATTCCTGAATTGGGGCGAGTTGCACACAACCTGCACCGCCTACGGTTTGCAATTGGTTCCACTCATCTACATCGGCCCATTTGGCGCTGAGTGTGTTCAAGATTGGACCAACGGGCCAACCTTGATTACAGACCCAGAAAACATTCATGCTAAGTTCAAGGGGCGAGAGGGTTGTGTTATCACTCCACTGGAAGAGGAATACAGTGATGTGATCGGCGGGCGTTTGATCCTCAAGAGTGTGTCGGCAGATTACCTTGCTAGAAAAGGAGCGCAAGACAATGCGTAAGACAATACGTAAAGTGGCCCAACTCGTAGGACGCTGCATCCAAGGTTTCACACTCGGTCTGTGTATCACGGTTCTCTTCCCGTATGCCTGCGGTCTTCTCTCTTATGGAGTCACTTACTCTGGTTGCACGGCCGAGCAAGAATGGCTCGACGAAGCCACACTCTATCTGCGTGCATTGGAATGCCGTGCCAAGGACCCACAAGTCAAAGAGGTGCTACACTACACGGTCACTCGTTACAATACCATCGGGCCATTTGACGTGGCCATTAGCCGATGCAACTGGATTCTTTGTGTTCCACCTGGCGCTTACGTGATCGGGATTAACACCCCGACGTGCCCTGGACTGACACTCGATGCTGAGGTATTGAGTATGCCTGTCGAAGTCGGGGCCTTGGTTCTTGTCCATGAGGCCATGCACGACTACTATCCGTACTTCGGCCACTCGCACGTTACACCTGTCATGGCCAAGGTTGAGAAACTGAGTCTCGACAGCGGGACCTATGGAACCATACGATTTACTAAACGTGTTTTCAACTAGCAAGAAGGTCTACTATGTACACCGCACAACAAATTGCGAACGCCTTAGACTTTGCGGTGCTAAGGCCCACGGCCTCTCACACAGACATACGTTTTGCCTGTGAGTTGGTCCGTGCGAACAACATCCGCACAGTATGTATCGCCCCGACCTACGTGGAGTACGCGAAGAAATTCGGTGCCCCAATTTGCGCCGTGATCGGATTTCCGCACGGCACGACAACCGCCGAGATCAAACATCAAGAGGCACTTGCCGCGATGGACTGCGGCGTCGAAGAGATCGACGTAGTTATCAACTACGGGCGTTTCTTGGACGACGACATTCAAATTCTTGAAGAAGAATTATTGCCGATCATTAAGGACGCACATGATACGACACTGGGACGCAAGCCGGTGGCTGTCAAGGCGATTCTTGAAACTTGTTTCTACACAATGCAGCAAATCGACTATGCCACACGTCTCTGTGTGGACCTCGGAGTTGACTTTGTGAAAACATCCACCGGATTCGGCCTGCACGGGGCCACACCGCAAGCTGTCAAGGCTATGATGCAGGCTGTTGAAGGCTCCAAGGTACAGGTTAAGGCGAGCGGCGGCATTACGTCTTACAACGATGTCGCTAAGTACCTTGATCTTGGCTGCACGCGGCTCGGTGCCTCTCGTTACAAGGAGTTGTTGCCATGAACCGATTAGCTTTCAACAGAGGTTATTTGTGCGGCGCTATGGATCGCGTAAAGGACGGTGGGATCGAGTGGAGAGAGCAAATCAAATCCTCTCTCGTCGATCTCAAGATTCTCTGGCTCGACCCGACGAACAAGCCAATCGACATTGGAATCGAAGATTTGGAGAATCGTGACTACCGCCGACACTGCAAGCAAAAGGGCGACTTTGAATCCGTGCGAGCGGAGATGAAGCAAATTCGCCCTGTCGATCTACGCATGGTTGATGTTTGCGACTTCATGGTCGTCAGTCTCGATATGGATATTCATGCGTGCGGAACGTATGAGGAATTGTTTTGGGGAAATCGCATGAAGAAACCGATCCTCGTGCGTGTGCTGCAAGGAAAACGCGATTGCCCGGACTGGCTCATGGGAACGTTGCCGCACCAACTGATTTTCTCGACGTGGGAAGAAATCATTGCCTATTTGCGTCATGTCGCTCACGACGACCATGTTGACACACTTCGCCGTTGGATGTTCTTCAACTTCACGGGAGAGTAATGAAACGATTGCCCCGTTGGGTCCGCTGGCTCAAGACACACTGGCAACTACTCAAATGGTTGCCATGTGGAGATAGACTGTGGAGATGGGCTGACGACTACAGTGAGAAGTGGTATACGTCACAGGTGAAACAATGACAGAAGAACAGAAAGCCGCTTACGTCAATTCAAGAGTCGCCTGTGCCTTGATTGAGGCTATGGGAATGATGTCAGAGAATCTTTGGCGTCTAAAGATCGGTGACACGGCTGTCTATTCAGAGTCATCTTTCTCTGCTTTGATTGATCGGTACAGTATTGGAAGTAACCCTGTAATACAGGACCTCACACAATGAAACCTGACACAAGTACACATTGTCGTTCGATTGCAAAAGCCACGTCATGGGAAACATTTTCGACTCTTGTTGTCTTTGTCCTGGCACTTGGCATGTTTGGCAGTCTAGGCATCTGTATCACGTTTGCTGTCGTCAGTTTCTTTGTGAAACTCATACTCTTCTATTTCCACGAACGAATCTGGCATCAAATTGAGTGGGGAAAAGAATTGACGTATGGACAACGGCGAGCACAAGAGATCGCGGCCGACTTGAAACGACAGTTGCGGCGTGGTGACTATCTTGTAAACTTGAAAAGGATCAACGATGATGGAAACAACAACGGAATCGACAATGGAAACTAAACCACTGGGATTGACGGGGCCAACCGGAATCAATACGGGCGTCAGAAGTCAGGGTGTCACTGGAACGGTTGGGGCACGCGCCCGCAATGCCAATCCCATTCCAATGCGGCGAGGAGTTTTGCCAGTGTTGCGACGTGAGAAAACACCACGCCGCAACGAACTTTGCCCGTGTGGAAGCGGAAAGAAAGCCAAACGATGTTGTCTCAACAAGATCAAGTTGCTTGCCTCACTGCCGCCGCACGTGCGCCAAGACCTTATTGTATCGAGACTTCTTCAGCCACGGATGCAGACTATTCCATTGCCAGTAGCCGATGCGTTTGCTAGGACCGGATCAGACTTGGGGACCACCGAAGTCCCCCTTGAAAAAGCGGAGATCGAAAATGCGAATCCCTAAGACACTCAGTTATTCATCCTTTTCTCTCTGCGAAAAAAGCCCGGAAGAGTTCTACACGCAGTATTTGTCGCCAAACGCCCCGACACGGACGCCACAAGGCCCGCCGCTTGCAGTGGGTTCGTCGTTTGACGCCTACGTGAAAGCAGCGCTTCATCACGATCTTTTTGGCGGTGGTGCTGACCCTCGTTACGAGTTCAGCGCTCTTTTTGAGTCTCAAGTTGAGAAGCAGAATTGGGACTTTGCACTGCGGGCCGGGAAGCATGTCTTCAAAGCCTATAAGGTGTGTGGAGCCTACAACGATCTGTTATTCTGGTTGAAGAAGGCAATCAAACCACCACGTTTCGAGTTCCGAATTGAGCGGGCAATCGACGGGGTGCCCTTTATGGGGAAACCTGACTGTCAGTTTGTTCTCAACCTCGGACAAGGTGACTTTGATAACGTGTATGACTGGAAGGTTCGCGGCTACTGTTCCAAGTATGCTACAAGTCCCTCCAAGGGTTATGCTACGTGCCTTGATACATTCCAGAGCAAGCCAAGCCGGAGTCATGGCAAGGAACACGCGCTGTACATGCCCCGCGATTTCCACGGTCTGACGATCAACGCAGGTTTCCTTGAGACGTGCAGTACGGACTATGCCGATCAACTTTGCCTGTACAGTTGGATTCTCGGTGAGACGCCGGGCGATGAGAACGTGGTCCTCGGTATCGAAGAGATCGTGTCGAAGTGTATGGGCGAAGGAGTAAAGCCAGACTTGCGTTACGCTCGCCACCGTGCGCTCTGCCGAAAAGAATATCAACTCAAACTGTTGGAGCGCATCCACTCCGTTTGGGACCGAATTATCAGCGGGCACTTCTTCAATGACATGAGCAAAGAAGATAGCGATGCTCGGTGTGAGGTTCTTGACGAGGTGGCAGCCGGTCAGAAATTGGATGGCGGCGAGACCGGTGAGTGGTTCAACGATGTCGCCCGACCCATGTACTTCAGAAAGTGAGAACATAATGAGCCTTGAAACTGCTGTAGCGCGCGGGACCGTTGAGTTAGGTGAAGGACTGACCACTAGAGATCGGTCAGACCTTGCCGGTGGCCGTCTGCGTATTTGGCAATTGATGCGTGATTGTCAGTGGCATACGGTTCCAGAGATGCACCAAGCCGCAGGTGAAGATGGACCTGCTTTGCAGGGAGACCGGCGTTGGCGAGAAGTTCGAGCCGTGTTAAAGGAATTTGG
>Ga0172381_10000269_pt1 | contig 63769 bp, 64 predicted proteins | sample Leawel6488metaG_FD_119754 | JGI IMG/M metagenome (GOLD analysis project Ga0172381, IMG submission 119754) | Leachate microbial communities from a municipal landfill in Southern Ontario, Canada - Leachate well 64-88 metaG | ecosystem: Engineered > Solid waste > Landfill > Unclassified | place... | reverse complement strand
TAAATGGCTAGCTTCTTTTGCGGTTACGGCCGCTGTCGTCGTAACAGTAATTGTTGAAAGCCAGAAACCCGTTTCGGCAGAATTTTTAAGCATAAAAACCATCGAAAACGAAATTATATACAGGGTCAACGTTGAGGACCCTGACGGTCGTATCGCCGAAGATAGTCTTTTCCTTGAAGTTAAAGGAAGTCGCGAGAAATATTCTGCGCCTCTTGAGGTTGGAGACAATGTGGGATCTCAAATCGTCTTTGGCAGCATCGGTTTTTATGATTTAAGCGTCTCGGCCAATCTTGGTTTTGGCCGCGAAACTCTAACTTCCGAAAAAGTTGAAATTACCGGTTCACTTGCCGGCATAATCTTAGACGTAGAGTTAGATCCGGAAACGGTTTTAGAAGAGGCACCAGAAGCATTAACTTACTTTGTAAGTACTAAGTATTTCGATCCCAATCAAGAGTTTGAAAGCGTCTTGTTGGAATATGCCTATATCTACGATTCTGAGACGCCCATGCCCGAGCGTTACGATCCAAATGAACTTTACTAAGAAGCGGTTTTGATTGAGAGTTCAGAAGCAACAACCATCTTAGAAAATATCTCAAACTATAATAGTAAAATCCATCTGCGTCTTACCGTATATTTACTTGGCAGCGAGACGCCAATTGTTCTTGATGAATACGAATTCACCACACCTTTCCGTTTCTTGGGCTCGCTTTATGTTCAGGATGTCGGAGCAGAGTATGCGCTTTTCAGTGTTTATATCGAGGGGAATTTTGACCTCGAAATTAGTGTATGGGTCGATGTTTATCATCTCGATCATTTACTCACTTCTATTTCTGTAAATTTAGATGATGAGGACAGTCAATATAGCGAAATAACCGCCCGCGTTGATCATTTGATGCCCAACACTCCGCATTCCGCCGTTTTGCGGTGCGAATATATTGATCCGGTAACGCTTGAAGAAAAGAAGGTCGATATTCCAGAGGTCACATTTGCGACTTCGCAAATGTATTACTGGGAACTCACTACATTTATTGATAATGGTTCATATTTTGACGTCGTAGTTACGACAAACGACCCCTTCAATATAATTGAATCGGTAACTTGTTATATTACCGGCATGGACGAAAGTGGCGTTTATGTCAATTCGTATTATTATTCGTTGCAGCCACAAACCATTGAAAACATGGTTGTCTATAGCGGCACCATCGATAAGCCTTTAGAACCCCATTACGATCTAGAACTATCGCTTAACAAGATTATTAATCAATCTTATTATTCAGAGATAATTCACACACATAGTGTGTAGTTATAAATTTTTCAAGAAGAGGTGAAAATTATGGAAAAAGAAAGAAAAGTCGTAAAGAAAAAAATGAAGAAAGGGATGGTGAGGATGATTGTTGTTTTGTCTTTGATTGGCGTCGTTATTACTTTCGCCGTCATCTTTGGCGCCGTGCCCGCTCTCTCCACCACGCCATTTGGGGTGTTTGTTAACAATACAGTTGGCAAATTCTTTAATGTCGCTGATTTATTCGTCAATAATGGCATGGCTTTATTAGAAACGGTTGTTATTATCTTCTTTGTCTGGGCCCTTAACGAGATTGTTAAGATCATAATTGATTTACTCGTCAAACGCCTTCCGAGAAAATCAACTGTTTGGATTATTATTCGAAGCATCTTTAAATATGGTAGCGTCATCGTTGGCGTCTTCCTTGTTTTAAGCGCTTGGGGCGTCCAAACTCCAACTCTCCTTGCCGGTGCCGGAATCTTGGGCTTAGCTCTTAGCTTTGGTGCTCAAAGTCTCATCGAAGACGTTATTGCTGGCTTGTTTATTATCTTTGAAAAGCAATTCCAAGTCGGAGATATTATTCAGGCTCATGGCTTCCGTGGTAAGGTGTCGGAAATCGGCGTGCGTACCACAACTCTTATCGACATTAATGGTGATGTTTTGATTATTAATAATTCAGACTTAAGACAAACGATTAACACATCAGCGAACCTATCACCCGCGATTTGTGATGTGTCAGTTGCTTATAACGAGGATCTCGAACGTGTCGAGAAAGTTATTCTCGATAATATCGAGACCTTGAAAGAAAAGATTCCCGACATAGTTGAAGGACCTTACTATCGTGGCGTGCAGTCGCTTTCTGATTCTGCAGTTGTCATTCGCATATATGCCCGAACTGATGAACTCAATAAATATCAAGTAACCCGTGATTTGAATAAAGAAATGAAACTGCTATTTGACCGTAACGGCATTCAAATTCCATTTAATCAAATCGTTGTTCATTACGAAGACAAAAAAGAATAAGTTAACGCTTACTAATTTTCTTTCGTTCCTCAGCCCCGTTCGTCGGGGCTTTTATATTATGATTTAATATCGAGTTCAACTAATCTATTTTTTAACAAATCCATCAATATTGACCCGATTGGAGCGGTCGTCAAGATTGCAACAACGGCAATTGATAAAATCAGCTGACCAGAAGCCAGTCCGAGGGCAAGGGGAATTCCTCCAATCGCTGCTTGAACAGTAGCCTTTGGCATATAAGAAATTCCTGCATATATTTTTCTTTTAAAGAAAACTTGGTCTTAATAAGCGATAACATCACTCCACCAAATCGAACAACAAGAGCGCATGCTATCAAAGCGACGGCCCAACCAAAATTTAGGAAAAAGAACGAAATGTCAACTGAAGCACCAACCATCACAAACAGAATAATTTCCGCTATTACCCAAAGTTTATTGAACTTGCCGGAAATCCGTTTGGCTAGCAAATCATATCGGGATGAAATTGTAATTCCGGTCGCAAGAATTGCTAAAAAACCGGAAAAAGCAACATAGGGTTCAATCGTTTTTTCTATGACAATATAGCCAAAAGAAATCGCAAGAATAATCAAAACTTTTACCGTATCACGCATGTGAATCTTTTTGAAAATTAGAACCAACAGGAATCCAAGCAAGACACCTAAACCTACTCCCAGCACAAACGAAATGGGAATATCGAGTAACGAAATCGCCGTAAATTCTCCAGTTGAAGCCAAAGATAGAAAGGTCGTAAAGAGAACAATGACAAAAATGTCATCCACGCTTGCTCCAGCTAAAATTAGCTGTGGCAGTCCTTTGCGAACGCCTCTTCCTTCCTCCATCATCTTTATCATTCTCGGCACAATAACTGCCGGCGAAACGGCAGCTAGAACGCTGCCAAGTAGCAAGGCATCAATAAAACTTATATCAAAAAGTATTGGTGCAAGAAACGCGATAGCGATAAGCTCGACAAGGGCTGGAAGAAAACACATAAGTATCCCTGGCAATCCCAATTTCTTGAGGTCCTTTAGATTAAGCATTAACCCGGCTCTAAAAAGGATAATGACCATGGCGACTTGACGAAGTTCGCTCGAAATATTCAAAACGCTAGCATCAATTAAATTCAAAACATAAGGACCGAGAACAATTCCAGTAATTAAATACGCAATAAGAGAGGGAAGACGTATCATTTTTAGCAAAAACGAAAGTGATAATCCGACTAGAATAATAAGACATATGCTAATCAACATGATGGTTTCCTCCAAAAATAAAAAGCCGATGAAATAATTGTCGTTAAGACGTCATCAGCTTTTTTAAAGCGGTTCTGGTTTCCCAAGGGAGAACATCATTCCCTTCGCTAAAGATGAGATTTTCTAATGATTTAAGTCAATATCCTTTGGTTTATATTTGTTTGGCAATTTTTAGCGCTGAGCCAATTGCCCATTTAAGATTATACCCACCACAAGGACCATCGACATCGACAACTTCTCCAGCGAAGAAAACGTTTTTTTCAATTTTCGATGAGAGATCACCATTAAGATTGTCAATTGCAATGCCACCAATCGTCACTTGTGAAAAATTGAAATCATAATGGTCAATATAAGTAAAAGGTATCGCGACTGAAAAGGCGGCAATCTGTTGGCATTCTTCGTAAGAAAGGTCATGATTCGCGACGATATTTACGTTTTTATAAATGTATGAAGCAATCTCGTTTCCAACAAAGGAAAGAAGAGGGCTTTGATTCTTTTTAGAAATTTCAAAAACCTGCTTTGCCGTTATAACTTTGTTATGTTGGTCTAAAACTGCCAGATAGATGGTCGCCTTCTTTGTTTTCTTGCGAACGATTAAAGACGCCAAATCCATAATCACAATTCCGGAGAGGCCATCTTTTTTAAACATGACTTCGCCATATTCTTCGCTAATAAATTTCCCGTCGATAAAAAGGCTTGCTGTTGTATGAAAACGCTGCCCAAATAATGATTTAACATCTTCTTGGACGCGAATCGGACATAGACCTGGAGAGAGAGTGTTAACTCGATAGCCGTGTTTTTCAAAAACGCTAAAGAGGCTACCATCACTTCCAAGATTTGGATTCGATCGACCACCATTGGCAAAAATAACTTTATCGACGACTGTTTGATATTTATCAAAACTTAACTTAACTTTCTTATCAACTACTACATAATCAAGTAGTTGAATACTAACAATAATGTTGACACCGATAAGACGAGCTCTCTGTTCTAAAATAGCTACCACATTACTAGCTGATTCACTGATGGGATAAAGTCCGCTTCCATACATTACTTTTGTTGGCAAACCAAGTTCAAAAAGTGCTTCTTCCTGGTTATAGTCTTTTAAGACGTCGGCAACAAACTGAGAATTGGAAAAACCCTCAAATGAATCATCTAAATTGCCAATATTACATTTGCCATTTCCCGTCGCTTTGATTTTCTTACCGACAGCGTCCATGCGATCAAAGAGAAACACTTCATCGTGAGGATATTTTTCTTTAATTTTTATAGCGGCAATGAGGCCTGAGGCACCCGCACCGATTATTGCAAACTTCATATTCATGATTTTACCATACGCGTCAAAAATTGACTTTGAGTAATTAATGTTTCGATCTGCTTTTTTTCAAATTCTTATACAAATTTGCCAATCCGCCTTTGGCGGTTTCACGATAGGCTTTCTTCATATCTTTGCCAGTTTTTAACATTGTCTTGACGACAGAATCAAATGATATTGCATGTGTGCCGGCAATATACTTAGCAAGTAGAGTCGCAGTAATAGCTTTCGAGGCCGCGACGGCATTTCGCTCAATGCACGGAATCTGGACATAACCGCCAATCGGGTCGCAAGTTAAGCCAAGGTTGTGTTCAAGAGCTATTTCGGCCGCTGATTCGATTTGATTGAGGTCTAACTGCAGTAATTCGGCATAAGCTGCGGCCGCCATCGAGCAGGCGGTGCCAATTTCAGCTTGGCAACCGGCTTCAGCGCCGCTAATTGAAGCATTATGCTTAACAATGTTGCCAATTAAGGCCGCAGTCGCGAGAGCTTGCAAAACTTCTTGATCTGAATGTTTGTATTGTTCGGACATGTATTTTAAAAGAGCAGGCATCGTCCCGGCAGATCCGCATGTCGGAGCCGTCACCACAATACCGCCGCTGGCGTTTTCTTCGCCAGTCGCAAAGGCATAAGCGCTCATTAAACGATAAGAGCGAGCCGCTAGTGTTTCACTTTCATCAAATACGTTGTAAAGGTCACCAGCACGACGGTAAATTTTTAAAGAGCCAGGCAAAAAACCGCGGTTGTTAAGACCATTATCGATCGTTAATTTCATCTGTTTCCAGACTTTCTTTAAAAAATCCCAGATTTCCGGCCCTTCGCGATTAGCGACATAATCATAAAAGCGCCATTTATTGGCAAGACAAAGTCTTTTTATTTCATCGAATGATTTTTCTGCATATACTTCACCAACCTCAAAAAAAGTTTCGCTATCAATCGATATAGCACCGCCACCCAACGATAATATCCGGTGTTTGACTTCCTCTCGTTCATTAAAATGAACGATAATATCAAATGTATTCGCATGTGCCACTTTGCTTTTATAGTCGAAAACGACTGTGCACGGTCTTGGAGCAAGCGTATTTATAATTGCTTTGTCAGTTAAGTGCCCACGGCCGGTAAAAGCAAGCGAACCGTATAAAACGACATCATATGAGATCGCTTCTGGATATTTGTTACGAATGAAAGCCGCCGCCTTCTGTGGTCCCATTGTGTGAGAACTCGAAGGTCCTTGTCCGATTCGATATAATTCGCGAATGCTTTTCATGTTTGTGTTAGGCTCTTAAACCTTACTAATTATTACCCATCTCGCTAATTAAAACTACATTGAAAGGGCATACATATAATTAGATAATTATTGTTTGAGAAGAGAGTCAATCCCTTCATCAGTTAAAAGTTGTGAAATATCATCAAAATTATTGAAATTACAACGCGTAAGTTTTTCAAAAATGCGACTAAAGATTTCGTCTATTGGATCTTTAACTTTTTGATAATCGGTGAACATATAACCTTCGAGGGCTTCCTCAAAAATAGTGATGATGACACGGCGCATCATTGCTATTAAGGATTTTTCAATCCAGTAGCTAAATCGAGTGGCTGGAAATTCTTTTTCCTTCTCCTTAAACTTAACAAAGAGTGGCAAACCGTCATCAACACTTTGCCAAATATCGATGAAAACATAATCGGGGTTTGAGTTGGCGAGACACTCATTAAAATTTAAAAGGGCATCAGCCTGAACGACAGTTATTTTTCCGTTGTTGGGGAATTGAGGAAGAAGGAAACTAGAAAAGAGCACAATAATGTCTTTATCTTTTTCAAAGATAACAACTTTCTTTACACCTTCTTTTTGAGCGATCATGAACGGAAAATAGCCTAATCCAAGACCCATTACCACCACAACGCCCCGAGATGCTTCAATCGCTGGCTCCATCGTTTCAATTTCATGAGGAGTCACACTCATCCATACGCGATCATTTTCCATGATGACAGGAAAGGAGAAGTTCTCTTCAAAAAAACCAAGCCGCGTCTTTTCTTCAAAATTGCTCGCAGTGATATGAATATCACGATAGGTAAAAGCTTGAAAAGGAGAATAATGATCAAACGTTAAGCGCCACTTGCCAAGGGTTTGTTCGGAAAAATCAATCGCCTTTAAAAAAGCATTGCGTTGATAATAATCGCTTGATAGAAGTGCGCAACGACCATCGAGATGAGAAAGGAGCAACTCTTTTTCTTGACGTGAATTAGATGCTAATGCATCAACTAGTGTTGAGGCATAGTGTTGATCTTTATAATTTGCATTAGCCGAACGCCGCTTAAACTCACGTTCAAGTGACAGTTGATTGCTATTGAGCAAATAATTAAGAAAAACATCGGAAGCGAAAATGTTATCGTTCTTAATTCTAATTAGTTTGCGAAGTTCTGGGATCGCGTCAGAAGGAATTTTGATTTTCATTGGGCTCTTTGATTATTACACAATTCAAAAATAGATATGTCTATTTACGAACATTTAAATTATCCTTCGCTAACGACGACGAAACCAGTAGCCACCAGAACGACCACCACCGCCACGTCCGCTAGAAAAGGCAGAAAAAAGATACGGAAAAATATATTTTCCAGGAAAAACGCCGAGTAAAAGAATACCAATCGCAATTAAAACCCACGCCCAAACCGGCAAGGGTTCTCTTTCATAGTCGCTCGGCAACGGAATAAATGAGTCGTATTTAACATCTTCATATTCATCGATAAAACTTTGATAGTCATATGAATCATAGACATAGACACTGAGATAAACTTCTTGTATGATCCCAAAATAAAGGGAAATGAGTCTTTGATCATAATCGGTCGCTGAAATGGCAGGATCATCGAAATATTCGGTGGCCAGAGCGTCCATGCGGAATGCGGAAATGTAACCCATCATCCCCAGGCCTAGTTCATAAACTGTTTCCTGATAGACGTATTCATACTCGCTTTCTCCTTCTTGAAAGAAAAGAACGAGAAGAATACCCATGTTGTTTTCGCCGATTCCCCAACTATTGAAAAGTTCGGTCGTACTGAAATCGCCCACTTGCCCAACATACGTGGCAATGACAACCTGAGCACCATTTATGCCTTGGTCTTTATATTCCTGCTCCTGGCTATCCTCATAAAGTTCTTCGCTATAAGCGTATATCGTCCATTTCGTTGAGCCTAAAAGGATGTGTGAACGATCATTAATGTAAAATTCTTCGGTTTCGCGAATATGAGGCTTTGGGCTTCCTTGACAGGCGCTTAAAAAGGTGAGAAGAAAAAAGGTGAGACCTTTAAACAACCATTTCTTTGTGGTGGATGGGCGGTTAGTCATAACCTACCTGATTATTCAAAAGTTGGTAATGAAACGTTGTAATTTGTCAGTTCGTAAGGAGAGTATGGAGTACGAGCACCAACAAAGATAATGTTGGGAAAGGTTTTAATATGCGTGTTATAGGCGGTAACAGTACCATTAAAAACTATAATTGAGGTAGTCACCATATTGGTCGAGGCCGAGAATTCAGCGATAAAACCAGAATATAGGCCGACCGTATTGTAACTGTCGGGGTTGTCTTCCATATATGCTACTAATGTGACGAAAGTTCCGTCAAGCAACTCAGCAGCTTCATCGGCAGCGGCAGCGTTGCCGTTTTCAATGGCGCTTGCGAATGCTTCGCGGGCATCGGTAATCGTTTCGAGATAACCAAGAACGGTTGCGTTAGCATCTTCAATTGCGTCAATCAAAACGTCAACTTTAACATATCGAGCTTCTAATGAGACATGGACATTGCCTTGAGCTTCAACGACTTCCGCTTCGCGGACAACCGCGCCGTTATAGGCAGAAATCCAAAAGCCACCAACGATGATGGCGAGAACAGCAAGAGCACCGGAAACGATAAGAATTATTTTTTTCATGGCCTTATTCCCTTTCGCCAGATTTGTAATAGATATTTTTATTATATTCTAAGCATTAGAAAGTGAAATATATTTTGCATGGAAAATTCAAATATTTTTTAGAGATAAAAAACGTTGCTAAAAACTTATTGCTTCGAGTCCGGTGGCCTCGCTTAAATATTTGACTAAAATAATTTGCTTGGCCTTATCGCGAGCACCCTTATTGACTGCCACTTCTCGCATTTTCTCATCGATATAGAAACCTTGAATATTGTCATCACTTGCAAGTGCCACATAAATCTTAGCCATTTCCGCGGCAGATATGCTGAATTTGCTTTTAATGGCATAGAGCTTTTTTTGAAAATTTGAAATGTTTGAGTAGCGATTGATGTCGACCTTAACATTTGTGACGCGAATCGCGTGAACTGTGGTTTTTAGCTTCATGTTTTCTTTCATGTATAAAGAAATCATTAGTAAGGCAAGTTTGTTTTGATAGTATTGTTTGGCCGGATTATATTTCTTTTCGCAATGAAAATCAGTGACATTTAGTTTGATAAAGGGATACATCACCAGTCCCTGAGAAGATATGTTGATGATTTTGCCTTGGGGACTCTTCTCTAAAAGAGGCAAAAGGCTGTAACTCAAAAAGAATGGCGCGATAACATTCGTGGTAAACTGTGATTCAAGCCCTTCCTCAGTCACTATTCTTTGCTTTCTTGATATATCAAAGTCAGCACCATTATTTATTAAAACATCGATACTTTCATATTCTGAAGTTATCTCAGAGACGAATTTTTTGAGGCTGGCCAAAGAAGATAAATCGACAATTTTTAGCAGCACTTCCTGATTTGCGGTTTGCGAGACTATTTCTTGACGCGCCACTTCACCTCTTTCCTGGTTGCGGCAAGCCATGATGACGCGGTGGCCTAAGGCCGCTAACTGGCGTGAGCATTCTCGACCAATTCCGGCATTTGCTCCTGTGACGATAATTGTTTCCATATTTATCTCTTTCCATCGAAATTAAAATTTGATAATCATTTCTTATATCTATAATAACTCTTTTTTTATTAGCGATATCAGATAAAAGAAAACCCCCTTTTATTGTAACCGGATTTTGGTCCAATAAATGGGGGGAATTTCAGCAGAATGGTGGAGTTGACGGGGATCGAACCCGCTACCTCGTCGTTGCGAACGACGCGCTCTCCCAGATGAGCTACAACCCCAAACGCTAAATAAGTATATATTTAATGAGTGCTCTTTTCAAGAGACATCAAACCGTACAAATAAATTCGCCTTCATCACTATAACATTCTTCTTCGAAGGCGACGATGATGGCGTCTAGTTCTTCGTCACTTAGTTCCTCACTGATGAGACTTTCACTCAAATCAAGGAATTCGAGATTAACAAAATATGTGGCCTCATCAAGCTTGTATTGGAAAACCTTACCATCTAAAGAGAGCCAACCAAATACCCACGAGTTTTCGCTATTTAAGCCGGCGGCAATGCCGACAAGGTAGTCATTTATACCAAAAGCCGTATAACTTCCGGTGCTATATAGATAAGTAAATCCTGGCGAAATCGCACTTGTGGCAAACATATAAGATGCGACGATGACAAGCGTCTGAGCAACGCCAATTAGCCCACCTAACACACGCATTTTCTTTTTGCGAAGACGCGATGGAACAATCATTCTTACCAGTGGCCAAAGAAGCGCAGAAATAATCCAAGAAACGACATGAACAACCAAAACGATTGCAAACCAGGCCACGGCCTTTGAAATATTAAAAGCTAACTCAGCACTATACTCAGGAGTAAATTTCGCGCGATTTGTCGTTAATCGACCCATCACCACAATTAGTTCCGTGAATGAAGTAATGGTAATAGTCTCACTTCCGCCATAATCGATTATAGGATGATAGCCAATAAGGGTAAAAAATTCTTTACTGGCGAGCCATGTCGCTAGTGGTTTGACGGCAAAGATGGCGGCACCAGCTAAGAGTAAAACGACGAAGAGAAAACGCCACAAAGCGTGCCAACCTTTTTTGGCCATGCCAAATAAAAATGACATAATGATCATGAAAATAATTATTCCGTCAATTAAAAAGGGGAGACTGAGAATATTTACGATAATAATTGCTAGTTGTTCGCCATTCATATTTTTATCTTACGCTTGTTTTATAAAACAAAGAAGCCACCGATGAATTTGATAGAATCATTATACTATATTTTGAGAATATTTTTATTCAACAAAAATGGGAAGCCAAACGCTTATTTTTGTCAAGACTGATAATGGAAGTTTTTCTGCTCTATAATGTAGACATAAAGAATAAAAAATATGAATACCGTCATCGCCGCCATTGATTTAAAAGCCTTCTATTCTTTCGTCGAATGTCTCGATCGAAATTTAGATCCTTTTGTCACACCTCTTGTCGTGTGCGATGAAGAGCGAGGACCAGGAACAATCGTCTTATCGGTTACCCCTTTTTTAAAAGCACAAGGGGTGCCCTCACGCCTTCGCAAACGCGATTTGCCTAAACGCGATGATATTATTTTTGCCGTTCCGCGAATGGCCCGATATATTGAAATGTCAGCAAAAGTCGTATCCATTTTCCTCGACTTTGTCGGGGAAGATGATTTACATGTCTATTCTATTGACGAATCATTTTTAAATCTTGGTCCTTATCTCAAACTTTATAAAACAACACCACGACAAATAGTTCGCAAGATTCTCGACAAAGTTTTAAAGGAAACAGGTCTCTTTGCCACCGCAGGAATTAGCGAAAATCTTTTCCTGGCGAAATCAGCTTTGGAATTCACCGGGAAGAAAGCAAAAGATGGCATTGCTGAGTGGACCAAAGACGATGTTAAAAGCAAGTTATGGCCCATCTCTCCTCTTTCCAAAATGTGGGGCATCTCGACTAATCTAGAGAAAAGACTTAACGAGATTGGTATCGAGACAATTGGCGAACTCGCAAATGCACCTGAAGCTTTACTAATCAAATATTTCGGAATTATCGGTAAGGATTTGCGCGACCACGCCAACGGAATCGATGATTCCAATATTCGTGAAAAATATATTCCTAAGGAAACATCGCTTTCGTATGGCCAATCTCTTTTCCGCGACTATAAGAGAAGTGAAATGCCCTTGATAATTCGCGAGATGAGCGATGACTTAGCCCTCCGTCTTCGTCTTGAAGGCAAAAAGGCTGGCTTAGTAGCTTTAATGATTGGTTATTCCTATGAATTGGGAGATGGCTTCTCGCGCCAACTAACGTTAATGAAGTCCACAAGTGACAATGATTTGATTTATGATGGTCTGATGACTTTGTTCCGCAAATTTTGCGAAGATAAACCAATTCGTCGCGTCGATATCGCTTTTGGAGTATTCAGTTTTGATGATTGCGAGCAACTCGATTTATTTGATACTTCAAACAAACAAGTAAATAAAAGAGAACTGCGGAAAGCTCTAGACGAAATCGTTTTGCGTTTTGGAAGAGATTCCGTTTTAAGAGGCAGTGCCTTGCTAGAAGAATCAAATGTCATTAAGCGCCACGCTCAAATCGGAGGACACCGTAAATGAGTGGCCGGGGTATGAAGAAATGGCGTCCCTTTTCTTCATTAGAAGAACAAAAACCTTCATTGCAACAGATGAAATATCAAAAGGGCAAATGTCCAAAACCAAAAATTAGCAGTGATCAAGCCGAGAAAATCGATGCCTATCTACGTGATTACAAGGACAAGCTTTTTTTGATTACCTTCTATGAAGATGGATATGTTTTAAATCTCGAGGAATTAATCAAAAAAGTATCATATCAAGACTGTATTATTAAGACAGAAACCAAGATAATTTCGTTTTCCAATTTAATAGATTTAGAAATTTTAAAAATTATTCAATAAAACGACAACATAATTTGTTTATATTACGTAGTCATCCCCCGTGACTACACCTCTAGAAGGGCTCGGTTGCCCCCAAAACATTTAATTGTTCTGAGCCCTTCTTCCTTAGTTGAAATAAACTTCATTAAAGTTTACAATTCAAGTCAAGGAACAAGAGATGGCAAGCGAATTAGAACGGGCAATGATCTGTTTGCAAAATGGTGATGTCAAATGTCTTGATACCATCTATAAACTGACATCAAAGGGTGTCTTCACGTTCGTGCTGCCCATCGTCAAAGCTTATGATTTAGCAGAAGATGTGATGCAAAGCACTTACATTCGCGCTTATGAAAATATTGCTTCATACAAGCCAGGAACCAATCCACGTAACTGGCTGCTGACAATTGCAAAGAATCTTGCCTTTGGGGAAGTTAAGAAACGCAATCGCGAACCAAGTTACGACTTCAACGAAGAAAATGTTTCGACTGAAGGCGTCTACGATCTTGATCCAAATATTGATACCCCAACCATCGACTTAGCTAATCGCGTTCTAAATGAAGGCGAAATGAATATCGTTCTCTTATACGCCATTGGGGGCTACAAGCACAGGGAAATAGCCGAAATGCTCAATCTCCCTTTAGGCACCGTAACAAGTAAGTATAACGCGGCGCTGAAAAAAATTAGGATTGCTTACGAAAAAGAAAATGAAAAAAAGTAAGAAAGAAATCTTGAAGAATCTCCGCCAAGAAGGAAGTATCATTACTCCTGATGTTTTAAACAATGTTTATAAAGCCATCGGCGTTGATCCGACTGCTCTTGGTGAAAAAGAGAAAACAATCGAAAGACGCTTACAAAGCGAAGCCGAGGTTTTTGTTCCGCAAAACCAAGTATCTGTTTATGCCGCAAGCGAAAAGCCGCGTTTATCCCTTAAAACTCTCTTTCAAAAACCTCGATTTGTCTCTATTTTTGCCACAGCGATGATGGCCGTCATTCTTTCTGTAACCTTAATTGGGCTTCGACTAGGCGGATTTTTCGTTATTGATCCAACAGATAGCAATACAACTACAAATCCCGTCACCGTCCCACTTCCGATTGAAAACGATCAGCAAGTCTTCTCGGTTGGTGCCTTGTCGGCAAATGTTCTATTTGATGCCGTCGAAGACGCCGGCGGTGCCGGCCAATTCCGTGCTTTACTTAATGATACTGATGTCGATATCATTCTTAGCCAATTCCCGCCTTATTTAGAAATGGTTGAACAACTTTTATCCTCAGATGGTGAATTAGAAACAATTAGTGAGCTTTCCAATCGCGAAGATTACGACTTTAAAGAAACTATTGTGGCTTATGACCTTCTAGGCGGAAATCTCAATTACATCATTTACTATAATGTCGAGACTCTCGTTGAGGAAGCTGCTGAAACACAATATTCATTTAATGGTATTATCATCTATGGTGATTCTACTGACGAATACGATATCGAGGGAAATCGATTTATTGAAGGTGATGAGACCAAAATCAAAATGACAATTCATTATGATGAGAATAATTATATTGAATCGATTTATAAAATCGAAGATGACGGTGCTAAATATGATATAAGGGTTTTTGAAAACAATGACATAATTAGTAGCAGCAGACTCAAAATTGAAACCGAGGAAGAAGAAACGCAATTAAAATTGGACTTTACTAATGAGAGCGGTACTTATTCTTACAATATTAAATTTGATGAAGAAGACTCAAATGCAATGTTTGTCCGTTACCACATTAATTTAGAAGATGATACTCCGCATCAAGGTACGATTAAAATTAAAATTATTGTTGACGAAGAAACAAATGAAATCGAATATGAAATGGTAATCAAGCCTAATGGCGAAGGTCAGGGCACGACTCATAACGAAAACCGTGGGAATGGAAAAGGTCAAGGAAGTGGCCAGGGAAATAACAACTAGTCAATAATTAAAAAACTCACGATTTGACTCGTGAGTTTTCTTGTTGTTGCCTGATATATTAGAAGGCCCAGTTTCCGTTTTTAAAAATTTGGACTTTCTTGCCATCTTGAGTTGTGGCGACGATGGAAAGATCTTCGCTTCCAATCATGAAGTCGACGTGAATCATCGAATCATTGACGCCCATTTCAGTTAACTGTTCTTTGGTGTAATTACCATAATCTTTAACACAGTTTGTGTATCCCATGCCAAGGGCTAAGTGACAAGAAGCATTCTCATCATAAAGCGTGTTCCAGAAAAGAATTCCGGAGTTACGAATTGGAGAATCAAATGGCACTAAAGCAACCTCGCCAAGATAAGCGGCAAATTCGTCCATTGAAATCATCTGCTTAAGCAGTTCTTCGTTTTTTTCGGCATGAACTTCGACGGCTTTTCCTCCCTTGAAGACAATGTGGAAGTTTTCAATCAGCTCACCTTGATACGAAAGTGGTTTGGTCGAATAGACAACGCCTTCGGCTTTGCCTCTTTCAGGAGCCGTAAAGCATTCTTCGGTCGGAATATTAGGATTAAAGAAGATGTTAGAACCAAGAGTCTTTTCTCCTCCGCCTAACCAATTAACATTATGGAGTATGCCAACAATGAAGTCGGTTCCGTTTTTACTTGTATAGTGAAGGGTGTCAATTTTAAGCGAATTTAAATATTCACATCTCCTTTTTAAATCGGCATTATGCTCATTCCAATTAGCAATTGGATCACCCTCTTTGGCGCGCGATGTATAAAGAATTGCTTCCCAGAGCTTTTCAATTGCTTTGCCTTTAGACAAGCCAGGAAAAACCTTCTTGGCCCAAGCCGCCCCCGGAACTCCGGCGATGGTCCATTGATATTTGTTTTCGCGTTCATCACGAAGTGGCTTTAAGATTGGGTAGACGGCCTGGCCAACCTTAGCAAGCTTAGCTTGATTAACGCCTTTTAACGCATCAGGATCTTCACTAATTAAATAGATAACAGCTGGAAGTGTCTTAACATAATGTTTTTCTCTTTCAATTATCCAGTTAGGCACTTCGGAAAGAGATTTGACAGATTCTTTTTTATAGCGGATTTTATCAATCGGACTATGTGACCAACGCACGACGACCGACTTAGCACCAGCTTTGTAGGCGTCCGCGACTACATATTCGACGATTCGCGGTTGATCAAGTTCGGCGTAGACAATTACATCTTGTCCCTTTTGAACGTTGGCACCAATTCGAACGATTAGTTCGGCGTATTTACGTAAAATTTTGGCTTTCATATTTATACCTCTCGTATTTAATACGTAGGTTATTGTATCATATAGAGTGTCAATTTATTAAAATAAATTAGTAATCAAAGGAGAACAATTATGAAGAAAATGTACAAAGTCTGGGCAATTTGGCAAATATGTGAGGCTATCATTCTTTTGGCGGCGGGCGTTTTGACAATTATTTTTTCAGATGATCCAGATCTTTATAAATGGATTTTCATCGCCATTGGCGCCTTCTTTATTCTCGACGGCGTTCTAAGAGTCTTGATGCCATTCTTTAATAAGGATCCAAGAGATAATTCACTTTTTACAGGCATTTTTGAAATTACCTTTGGTATTGTCATTATTCTTCGTTCCACCGCCATTACCGAAATTTTGATGATTTTCATCGCCACCTTGCTGCTTGTTGTTGCTCCAATCGCGATTGTCGATGGTATTTTAAGAATTAAAAGGAAACAAGAGACTCTTTTCTTTCCGGTCCTTGAGTTTATCGCCGCATTATTATTTATCACGATCGGTGTCATTATTCTCGTTTCAATTCAGAATGCCCAAAATATCGTTCTCATTGTAATTGGCTGCATTCTAATTATTATGGCAATTGTCGAAATCGGCTTCACAATCAAAACTTTAAATAAAGCCAAGGCTCGGGAAAACAAATCAAAAGAAAATGCTATCGTCAAAACAAAAGATAAAAAGGAAAAGAAAGAAGTTATCGAACCAGTCATCGTCGAAAAAGGAGAATCCTTCCCCATTGATAAAGTCGAATAGGGCTTAAATTATTAAAAGAACCGATTATATCGGTTCTTTTTCTATTAACGAAACACTCCCGTTATTTCTTTGAAGTGAGGGAGGGTGTCACACCATTCAACAAAGATGCGCCACTCGTTTAATTTATGATAACGACGCTGCATATACATTGTTTTTAATTGCTGATAATTACTCGTCATCGTCGCACCGAGACAAAAACCTGAAGGAAGGGACGCCACGATTTCGCGCCATAAAGTTTTCTTACGTGAATCATTTTCACTTAAAGACAAATACTCTTTGACCATCTCACTAACGATTCGTACCACTTCATCATTAGTCTCACTGACGCACTGCTTAGCAATATCAAACTTTAATAGACAATGCATTGTGGATTGCGAAGAAATGAAATCGAACCAGTGATAACGCTGGGCTTGCTTCCACCAATAAAGAGGGGCAATGACATCCGTCTGAACGAGTATTCCTTTTAAGAAATTGTCGTGTCCTTCGCCTGATTTTGCATTACCAAGCTTTGTGGCTCGCGTGAAATCTTTATCAGTTATCTCGCTCGTGTCGATTTCCACACGCATCGGATTGCCAGAGGCTTTAATGGCTCGTTCAAGTCCGTATACTTGGGTGTTCGTAATTTTAAATTCCATGTCTCATAATCTCCATTAAGTTTTCGTATAACGCTAAACGCGTTAGTGGTCCGACTCCGCCGGGAACCGGTGTTTGAAGGCGAACCTTCTGTCCTGGCTTGACATCACCATACAAGACTCCATCCACACGATTAATTCCAACATCAATAATAATGGCATCTGGCTTAAAACTATAACCATCCACAAGCCATTTCTTTCCGATGGCCACAACAATGATGTCGGCATGTTCTAAATAAAACTTCATGTCCTCTCGTGTGGTCTTAGAATGAAGAACGGTGACATTTGCGCTTTCTTTAGTAAGAAGGCTGGCCATAGGTTTTCCGACAATATTGCTTCGTCCAATGACGACAACATTTTTCCCCAAAATATCAATCTTGTTATATTTCAAATAATCGATAATACCGCGCGGAGTACAAGCCTTGAGGGCCGACAAAGGATGAAATCCGTCAACATCCTTTGATGGCTTTATAGCAACTTTGATTTTGTTTTCATCAATGTGTCTGGGCAAGGGCATCTGCACAATAAAACCATGCACATCTTCATCTTGATTAAGCGATTCCACCACTTCTAAAACATCGGCTTCGCTAGTCTCAATAGGAAGTTTAATGTGAGTGGCGCGAACTCCAAGTTCTTCGGCATCTTTAAGTTTGCCGCGAATGTAAGAATTAGATCCATCATCTTCATTTACTTGAACAATGGCGAGATGGGGCTTGACTTTCATTAATGCGACTTCGTCGCGAATTTGCTGTTTACGAATTGCGACATATTCTTTTATTTCCATATTGTAGCCCTCTCTTAATAAGCCATATTTTAACATTTTTAATGTCTCTTATATATAAGAAAAAGGATTTCATAAAAGAGTGGCAAAACCCCTCAGGAAACTAATCCATAAACGATGGAGTGGTCCGCTTTTTGTGTCGTCTAAGGCCACCAGCCTCGAATTGGCGAGAATATCATCAAAATCAGCGCTTACCTCTTGAATAATCGAGCTTTTGTAAATCCACACTCCATTTTCAAAATGCAAGTATAGGCTTCGGTAATCTAAGTTAATTGTACCAATAGTTAAAAAGTCATCATCAGCCAGGAATACTTTCTGATGAATAAAGCCGGGTATATATTCATATATTTTTACACCAGCTTCGATTAGTCGTCGATAATATGATCGAGTCACTTGGAAAACCAGTTTCTTGTCGGGAATAGCCGGGGTGACGATGCGAACATCGATGCCTTGCTTTGCGGCATTTGAAAAAGCAATAATCATTTCGTTATCTAAAATTAGATAAGGGGTTGTAATAAATATCCTTTTTTTTGCTCTTCCCATCATGTTCAAATAAACGTTTTCGCCGACTGCTTCGTCATCTAATGGCGTGTCGGCATAGGGTTGGATAAAGCCTTTATCAACGATTTTCAATTCTTTACTTTTAGCCAAGAAAGGTTCAAATTCTTCACTTTTTCCACTTAGAACACTCCAAAAAGTCAAAAACATCAGAGTCATGCTACTCACCGCATCACCTCGTATAAGCAAGACATTATCTTTCCAATAACCAAACCTTGATTTTAGATTAAAATATTCATCAGCGAGGTTAATCCCTCCAGTAAAGGCCGTCGATCCATCGATAATAAGCATTTTCCGATGATCACGATTATTTATGCGAGCATTTAAAAAGGGGAGGAATCGATTGAACGCATAAGTTTGGATGCCTAACTTCCGAAGTTGGCGGTCATAATTATGTGGAACGCTCGAGATTGAACCCATGTCATCATAAATAACGCGGACATCAACGCCTTCTTTAACTTTTTGAACAAGTAAATTTAAAATACTGTTCCACACTTCACCTTGAGCAAGAATAAAATATTCGATAAAAATAAATCTTTTGGCTTTTCCAATTTCGCTTTTAAAAGTTTTTAGAAATGATTCGCCTGAGCGAAAATATTCTAGATAACAATTTTGATATGGTCCAAAGCCAGTTGTGTTCTTAATATATGTACTTTGTTTGTGGGCATCGAGATTTTCTAAAGCAAGCGCTTCCAAAACATTTTCCGTTTTTTTGGTGGCTCGTTCGATCATTGCATGCATTTGTTCAACTCTCTTTTTTTGGTGACGATTCATTTTTTTATTTCCAAACATTAAATACATGAAGCCGCCAAAAACGGGAAAGATTAAAATCAATACGAGCCACGAAATCTTATAGCTCGGGTTACTTCGATTACCGATAATAGACAAGACAACGATAATACTTACGCCCAGAAAAAATAAATAAAGATAAGGATAATAATCGCGGATATAAATTACACCAAGAACAAGGATGGCTATTTGCGCAAGAAATAACAAAAAAACAGTTAAGAGGCGCCAAAGATGCATTTTCAAAAAATTTTTCATCGATAACACTACCGATACTTATTATATATGAAAAAAATATAAAAAAGCCCCAAATGGGGCTAAAATACTCGAATTTTTACTTAAGCTACGTTTTGTAAAACGCTAATTAGAATCGCGAAGAAAAAGAAAACGATGGCAAAACCAAACGTGAGCCAGGTAATTACTAATTCAGAGCCTCTTTCCTTCGTTTTGACAAATATATTTGTTCCACCGCCAGTAATAGCTCCGGAAGCGCCTTCTGATTTACCGCCTTGCAGCAATGACAAGACAATGATAATTAAGGCAACGATTAGGAATATAACATCATACCATTGCATTGTTCAAATCTCCTTTTGCACCTATGCTTTTAATATATTCGCACAAACCATTTCTTAAAGCAAATGCTTTATTTATTAAGGGTTGCTTTTATTTCGAAGATTATATCACGAATTTCCGCCGCTTTTTCGAAATCATAAGTCTTTGCCGCTTCACGCATTTGCTTCTCTAACTCTTTAATTCGCGCTTCAATTTCGCTTCGTGATGCTTTGGCTGTGAACACCTTAAGAATTTCTTGCTCATCTTCCATATTCTTTAATGGTGGACGAATATCTTTAATAATTGTTTCGGGGATGATGCCATTTTCTTCGTTATATGCTGACTGAATTTTTCGACGACGATCGGTTTCGCTAATCGCAAAACGCATCGAATCGGTCATTCTATCGGCATACATAATTACTAAACCATTTTTGTTACGGGCAGCCCGCCCAGTCACTTGAATCAAAGAGCGAGACGAACGAAGGAAACCCTCTTTATCGGCATCGAGAATCGCAATAAGAGAAACTTCCGGGATATCAAGTCCTTCACGAAGAAGGTTAATTCCAATCAAAACATCATATTTTCCCTTACGCAGTTGATAAATAATTTCCGTCCGCTCAAGGGTTTTTGTTTCGCTATGAAGATAAGCAACTTTGATGCCTCTTTCTTTCAAATAATCTGTTAAGTCTTCAGCCATACGGATTGTCAATGTCACAATCATTGTTCTTTCTTTAGAAAGAATTCTTTGCTTAATCTCATAAATAATATCGTCAATCTGGCCAAGGGTACGACGAACTTCAATGCGAGGATCGATGAGACCGGTTGGGCGAATAATTTGCTCAATTACTTCGTGGTTTACTTTTCCTAATTCGTAATCTCCCGGTGTCGCTGACGTGCAAATCGTTTGTGGCATAATCATCTCGAATTCCGGAAAATTTAATGGGCGGTTATCAAGGGCACTAGGCAAGCGAAAACCGTATTCCACTAATGTCATTTTCCGTGAGCGATCACCGTTGTACATGCCTCTAACTTGTGGCAATGTGACGTGAGATTCATCAATAATTAGCAAGAAATCATCGGGAAAATAATCAATTAAAGTAAAAGGTCGTTCTCCTGGTTTTCTTTTATCGATGTGACGAGAGTAGTTTTCAATTCCGGGGCACATGCCAAATTCAAGCATGCTTTCGACGTCTTGCCTAGTTCTCATCTCAAGTCGTTCAGCCTCAAGTAGCTTTCCTTCCTTACGAAAATATGTGAGTCTTTCTTCAAGTTCGGCTAATATTGTGACTGTCGCTTCTTTTGTTCTCTGCCTTGTTGAAGCGTGTCCATAAGCGGGAAAAATAGGATATGTTAGGAACGTACGTCTGACTTCGCCAGTCAAAATATCAACCATGCCAATCCGCTCGATTTCATCTCCAAATGTGTCAATTTTTATAAAATATTCGTCGGTGTGTGGAGGAACGATTTGAATGATGTCACCTTGAACCCGAAAAGAGCCAGGCACGAGGTCCATATTATTTCTCGTGTATTGAGAATCAATTAATTTATGAAAAAGTGCTTTCCGGTCAATTGTTTCACCGACGCGAATCTCAAATACTAGATTCCGATATTCATCAGGATCGGTTAATCCATAAATTGAAGCAACAGATGCGACGACAATCGTGTCTCTTCTTTCCAAAACGGAATTAATCGCGCTTGTCCGCAGCATTTCAATTTCTTCATTCATAACGGCATTTTTATCAATATATGTATCCGATCTCGGAAGATAAGCTTCCGGTTGATAGAAATCAAAATTGGAAACGAAATATTCAACTCGACTATCAGGAAATAATTCTTTGAACTCGGCATAGAGCTGACCAGCCAATGTCTTGTTATGAACAAGAACAAGGGTTGGCTTTTGCACTTCTTGTATAACATTGGAAACAGTAAAAGTTTTACCTGTTCCTGTCGCGCCTAAAAGAACCTGAATCGGACGCCCTTTTGTTAAACCAGCAACTAGCTGTTTAATCGCTAAAGGCTGATCACCGGTCGGTTTATAGGTCGATGTTAATTTAAATTTATGTGTATCCATAACTGTGCAATTTTGAGAGTTTTTCCTGCAGAAACTCGCTTTTTATGACAAAACATCCTTTCTATTACGGGCTTCCATATCGAGCATGGCATTTAAAAATCCGTCAATATTTCCGTCCATAACACTATAAACGTCACCTTCTGAATAATTCGTGCGATTATCCTTTACTAATGTATACGGGCAAAAAACATATGAACGAATTTGACTACCCCATTCAATTGCTTTTTGTTCGCCAACAATATTTTTCAAATCATCCTTTTGTCTCGTCTGTTCCAATTCATAGAGCTGGCCTTTTAACATATTCATTGCCATTTCGCGATTAGAAATTTGTGAACGTTCAACTTGGCAAGAAACGACAATTCCTGTCGGAAGGTGGGTAATACGAATGGCGCTTTCGGTCTTATTGACATTTTGTCCGCCTGCGCCGCCGCTTCGATAAGTATCAATCTTTAAATCATTTTCATTTATTTCAATGTTTATTTCATTATCGAATTCCGGCACGACATTAACAGAGGCAAACGAGGTGTGACGTCTGGAGTTTGAATCAAATGGTGAAATTCTAACAAGACGATGAACGCCCTTTTCGCCTTTTAACAAGCCATAGATATTTTTGCCACGAATGGTAATCGTCACGGTTTTGATGCCGGCTTCTTCTCCGGCTTGATAGTCGATAACTTGCATTTTATATCGATGTTTCTCGGCCCATCTTACGTACATTCGATATAACATATCGGCCCAATCATGCGATTCAGTGCCGCCAGCACCAGGATGAATAGTCACAATCGCATTTAAACGATCAAATTTACCTGTAAAATAGAGTTCGGAGCGAAGGCCTTTTACATCTTGGGAGAGTTCATTAATCATTTCTTCAATGAGTAAAACCATATCCTCATCGCCACCGCTTGTAACTTCAATAAGTTCTTTTAAGTCAGCATGGTTTTTGGTTATCTTTTGATAAGAATCATAAATTTCTTTGACTTTGTTATATTCGTTAACAATATTAACAGCCCGTTTTTGGTCATTCCAAAAATCAGACTCGTTTTGAATGGCTTCTAACTCTTTGTTTTTTGCTTCTAAACTAGCGAGGTCAAAGAGAATCACCGAGCCGGTAAACCGCTTTAGTTAATTCACTAAAAACGAAAATCAGTTCTTGGAGCTCTTTCATTATTCCTTTTCCTTTACCGATGTTGGTTCCTGAGGAGCATCAATGACTTTGTCATCGTCTTTTGGAACTTCTTCCGGTTTCTTAATTTGGATAATTGCATTTAATAATTTTAAGCAAACATCTGCTGACACCCTATCAAGCATATCGCGGAATAAGGCATGACCTTCATTAACATAATCCTGTAGGGGGTTTGTATTAGCATACGAGCGCAAGTAAATGCCTTCGCGTAAACGCGACATAGTATCGATGTGCCGTGTCCAGTTTTGGTCCATTGTTTGAAGTGCGATTTGACGTTCAACTTGGTTGGCTATTTCTTCGCCCCATTCTTTACGCTTGGCTAAATAACGATCATAGAGCGTATCACCTAAATCTTGTCCCGCTTCATCAGCTGGGGCTTCATCATAGGCATTAGCTCTAAATGTTCCTTCGCCCATATACCGTGGTTCGACAATCTTACGAAGGTTGTCTCCATTAATCGTGCCATCCCGTGAGTCGACTGAAATAGCTTTTCTAGCAAGAAATAATCCGGTTGTTTGAAAGAAATCATAGATTAAATCGTTAATGTTATCTGCAAAAAGAATTGAATCGCGCTTTTCGTAAATAGCGGTTCTTTGCTTTGCAATAACATCATCATAATCAAGTAAGTTTTTACGAATATCGAAGTTTTTTCCTTCGATTTGCTTTTGGGCACTAGTGATAAAGTTAGAAAATAGACGGCTTTCTAAAGCTTCAGTTCCTAGTGTTTCAATTCGCTTTTGAACGTTATCGGCTCCAAAACGACGCATTAATTCATCGTCAAATGAGACATAGAAACGTGAAAATCCTGGATCGCCTTGACGACCGCTACGACCACGAAGTTGATTGTCAATACGGCGAGCTTCATGTCGCTCGGTGCCTAGCACGGCTAATCCGCCGATGGCTCGAACTTCATCGTCAATTTTAATGTCGGTGCCACGGCCCGCCATGTTTGTCGCAAGCGTAATCGCGCCTTTTTTACCGGCAAGCGCAATAATCTCTGCTTCGCGAGCGTGATTCTTGGCATTCAACACTTCGTGCGGTAATCCCGCTTGTGCTAATAAACGACTCACTTCTTCAGACGATTCTACGGAAACGGTACCAATAAGGATTGGCTGACCTTTTTCGTGACGTTCTCTTGCTTCTTCGATAAGTGCAACTAGCTTCGCTGGTTTATGAGCATAAATATAATCAGTGGCATCATCACGAACAACCGGGCGATTTGTTGGAATTGCTACAACGCGCATATTATAAATTTTTCTAAATTCTTCTTCTTCGGTTTTGGCCGTTCCGGTCATACCAGATAGTTTTTTGAAAAGACGGAAAAAGTTTTGATAAGTGATTGTCGCAAGCGTTATCGTTTCCTGTTTAATCTCGACGTTTTCTTTTGCTTGAATAGCTTGTTGCAAACCATCTGAATACTCGCGGCCTTTTAGAATACGACCAGTAAACTGGTCAATCAACTGAATTTGATTTTCGCCATCGACCAAATATTCAACATCGCGAGCCATAATATAATTAGCTTTCAAGGCTTGAACAATCCGATGAACGAGGTCCTGATGTTCAGGATCATATAGGTTGCGAATTCCAAACATTCGTTCGGCACGAGAGTTACCATCTTCAGTTAAGCTACATGTTTTTGTTTTAATGTCGACTTCGAAGTCTCGTTCCTTTTTAAGTGTTTTAACAAATCGATCGGCAACCGTATATTGCGAGGCACTCGCCTTCGCACCACCAGAAATAATTAATGGGGTTCGGCTTTCATCAATTAAAATTGAGTCGGCTTCGTCAATGACAGCAAAGTTAAGACCCCGCAAGACACGAGATTTGGCATTTTGCGCCATATTATCACGCAAATAATCAAAACCCAGTTCAGAGTTTGTTGTATACGTTATGTCGCAGTGATGGGCCTCTTTTTTTTCAGTGTTTGTTTTATCGCGAATATTAACGCCGACGGTAAGACCTAAGAAACGATATATTTGTCCCATCCAGTCCGCATCGCGCTGAGCTAAGTATTCGTTGACGGTAACGACGTGCACGCCTTCGCCCTTAAGAGCATTTAAATAAACGGCCATTGTTGCAGTCAAGGTCTTACCTTCACCGGTTTTCATTTCAGCCACATCGCCTTGATCAAGAACGAGAGCACCAATTATTTGCACTTGGAAGGGAAATTGACCAAGTGTTCTGCGCGCGGCTTCACGAGCAACCGCAAAGGCTTCGTACTTGATTGCTTGTGTTGTTTCTCCGTCTCTTAATCTCTGTTTAAATTCTTCAGTTTTGCCTCTCAAATCATCATCACTTTTAGCGGCCATTTCTTGCTCCAATGCAAGAACCTTCTCGCTTTCACGAAAGTATTTTTTGAGAATTTTTTGATCAAAACGGAATATTTTTTCAATAAAATTTGCCATTTTCTACACTCCGACTCTAGTTAGTTAGCCATGTTATTTTACCATTAATGATAATGGTATGCCAAACTTATCTTTCCCCAATATCTGCTACTCTTGAAATGACAAGAACAGATAGTGATTTTGGGGAGTGGGCTTTTATTATATTAATACAAGCCTTGATTGTGGATCCGGTTGTCATAACATCGTCAACGAGCAAAACTTTTTTGCCTGTTATTTTAGCGTCGCCATTCCAAGCAATAATGTCGCTAATTTTAGCGCGTTCCGCTTGCGCAAGATCAGATTGTTTTCGGTTTTCGGTTTTTATTAGTGCCTTAAGCATTTTTAATCCTGTCCTTTTGAAAATTTCTTCAACTTGATTGAAACCTCGTTCTTCGTCGCGACTATAGTGACTTGGCGCGGCAATGATTGAATAGCCACGAAAGTTACTTCTAATCCAAGGCAAATGATAGTCAAGAAAACAAGGGGCGATTTCAATATCGCCACAGCCCTTTAACTTATATAAAACTGACTGGAAAAAGTCATTGTAATCATAAATTGCCCATCCATTCACACCACAAATCTTCACCTTCTCAAAAACGGACGAGAATTGTTCCTGACATTTTTGGCAAATACAAATATCCTGATGAAATATCTGATGAAGATTAATATCTTTGATTGTTTCAAAGCACAGGCGACAGAGTCTTGTTTTTGTCGCGGATTTCGCGAAGGGCTTCATCCATCCAAATCGTTTTTTTATCTGATAGAAAAATAACTTCACCTTCTGGAGCATCTTTTTTCCTTCCTACCCTGCCTGCTATTTGAATAAGGGCACTAGTTGTATAGATTTTATGGTCGCTTTCGAACACAATAACTTGAAGATTTTTAATGGTTACTCCTCGTTCTAAAACGGCTGTTGTAACAAGGTATTTGTATTCGCCCTTACGAAAATCATTAATGATTTCTTGACGGTTCTCACGCTTTGAGTGAACAAAAGTTCCACCTCGCACCCACTTTGTGACAAACGATGAAAGATCTTCGCATTTGCTTATCGTTGGAGCAAAGATGAAAACCGGCTTATTTTGACTAATAAACAAACGTAATTTACGTATGAGAAAGAAATGTTTCAAAATTCCGAGCATCAAAACAATATTTGGAAGAGGCAGCGGATATCCGTGATAGCGTTTATCAATGGCAATTACTTCTCCTCCTGTCGCTTTGAACTTTGATATTTTCGACGCGGATAAAGTTGCGGACATCATAATAAAATTACCTTTACAACTGCGCTTAAACATCGCTTCTAAAACCATATCTCCATGAAACGGGAAGGCGTCGGTTTCATCCATGATAAGAAGGTCAAAATAGTGTTCATACCGATATAGTTGATGGCAAGTTAGAACAATAATCTCTCCCTGTAAATCCTCATTATTTCCACCATAAACCGCAACTATTTTGTTTCTCGGAAATACACTTTTTAGTCGCTTATGAATTTCAATTACGACATCGCGACGAGGTATTGCAAAACCAACTTGTTTTCCGGCAATCAAAGCTTCTTTTATAACTTCAAAAACGAGTTCGGTTTTCCCTGCACCACACACCGCATTTATTAATACATTTCGCTTATCCTTAATTGCTCTTGTAATTCGAGTTGATGCCTCGATTTGTTCTGGCGAAAGTTTATAGCGCAAAACTAATTTTGACTGATATGATTTTAGATTATTTTCGGTCGCGCTTATTCCCGAAAAAACGATACACCTTCGACAATAAGGTTGACCATTTTTATAGCCGATATAGCGCGAATCTTCATTTCCACAAAGTGAGCATTTAAACATATCACCTAATATATAAGGAAGAAAAAAATAAAAAGCCCCGATTTTCATCGAGGCCTAAACTTATAAATATAATGTTATTTGTCTTTTTCGATATTTTTAATGATTTCGACACGGTTCGCGTGACGTCCACCAGTAAATGATGTTTCAAGAAAAATGTCGACACGACGGATGACATCGTCAAGTTCCATAAATTTTTGTCCAAAAGAAATAACATTAGCATCGTTATGTTCCCTTAAAAGACGAGAAACGGTGTCATTATAGCCAATACCGGCGCGAACGCCCTTAACTTTATTGGCCGCAATCATGACGCCTTCACCGCTTGTACACACTAATATACCGCGGTCGGCTTCTCCGCTAGAAACTTTTTTGGCAGCCGCAACAGCGTAATCAGGATAATTAACTGATTCATTAGAAAAAGTACCGACGTCTGTTACATGGAATCCACGTTTTTCTAGATGACGCCGAATCTCGTTTTTGTATTCGAATCCACCATGGTCAGAAGCTACTACAATGCGCATATTATTCACCACCAGTCACTTTCATAATATCATCTAAGGAAATATTTCCTTCCCTTAACATGACAATTTTATCATAAGCCGCGATAACTGTCGAAGGAGTCGCACCTTTTGATTTTCCCAGAACGACAGCAGCAATTTCATTATGAAACTCAGCTATCACTTCTTCACTTGTTGTAAATGGTTTTTGATCGGCGCGATTCGCACTTGGAACCAAAAGCGGTTTGCCAACTATGCGAATCATGTTACGAACATTTTCATCATCCGGGATACGAATGCCAATATGACCAGTGCCGAGATCAACCCATTTGGGAACACCTGGCTTAGTGTTTAAAATAATTGTTAATTCACCTGGCAAAAATCGTTGAATGATTCGTCTGGCTTGTTCGTTTACAAAGGCGTATTTATCGATGTCAGAAATATCTGCACACATTAAAGTGAAAGGCTTATCTGGTATCCGCTTTTTTATTTTAACTAAATTATCAAAAGCGTTTTCAGAGTCGTGAATAATTCCGAGCCCGTAAACCGTCTCGGTTGGAAAGGCAACTATTTTTCCGGCTTGAAGAAGTTTTGTTGCTTCATCAAATTTAATACTTAAAATATTTTCCATTGGAATAATTTTACTATGCTTCTATATGAATAGAAAGAATCCGATCCTTGTTATTAATATCTTTTGTTATTTCCCATTTCGCCTTGGGAATCATCATCTGAATAAGGGTTTCAATATTGTCCTTAATGTCATGGCCAATTTCAAAAACCATGGTAAATGGATAATTACATATCGCTTGATACATCATAAAAATTTTTTTATAAAAACTTAATTCGCCGCTATCAACAAGAGCGAGGTATGGTTCATACTTGATAACACTCGGTTCAATCTCCATGAGGTTTGTAATATAAGGGGGATTCGAAACAAGAACATCGATTTTAATATTTTGAAAAAGAAGTGGCTCTAAGACATCGCCCTGAATAAGTGAAATTTCTTCATTGTGCAATTTTGCATTTTCACTCGTTACTTCCAAGGCGTCTTTTGAAACATCGGTTGCGACTATTTTCGCTTTCGGAAAGGCTTTTTTTAGGGTGATAGCGATTATCCCAGAACCGGTACCAATATCGGCGATAGTCAGGTTATCGGGATTGTGACTCTGCTTAATGATTTGAATTGCTTTGCTTACAACTTCTTCGGTTTCCATTCGCGGAATTAAAACGCGGTTATCGACAAAGAAGTCGCGCTTCAAAAAACACGCTTTTTGAATAATATATTGATATGGTTCTCCATTTAGAAAACGTGCCAAATAGGCTCTAAAAAGAGGCAAATCCCTGATTTCTTCATTTTTTTTCATATAAAAATCAGACATCTCATCATGTCCTTGAATTTCACAAATCAAAGCTCTTAAAGCGATTTCGTTCTTACGAGCAAACTCGGATTCACGAACAACGTTTTCGTATAAATCATAAATGCTCGGCATATTATTCGCCCAACATTTTTTGTTGCTGGTCGTAATGAACTAAAGCATCGACAACCTCATCGAGGTCGCCTTCCATTATTCGATCAAGTTTTTGTAAATTAAGTGAAATGCGATGATCAGTCACACGGTTTTGCGGATAATTGTACGTTCTGATTTTTTCACTTCTTTCACCGGTTCCGACTTTTAGTTTACGTTCAGTACCCATTTTTTCTTCTTGCTCAGCCTGCAAGTTACTAAGAATTTTTGCTCTTAACATGCGCATTGCTATTTCACGATTTTGCATTTGCGATTTTTCTGTTTGACACGAAACAACAATACCGGATGGAACGTGGGTAATGCGAACAGCGCTTTCGGTTTTATTAACGTTTTGACCACCCGCTCCTTGAGAACGATATGTATCGACTTCCAAATCACTTGCATTAATCACGACTTCGATTTCATCTGCTTCAGGAATAACGAGGACTGTCGACGTTGACGTATGAATACGTCCAGAGGCTTCGGTGCGAGGAATTCTTTGAACGCGATGAGCACCGCTTTCAAATTTTAATTTAGAGTATACGCCGGCACCTTTAATCATAAAAGAAACAAGCGAATAACCACCGGCACCCGATGAGTTCTCATCAATCATTTGGACTTTCCAGTTATTTCGTTCGGCGTACCTTGTGTACATGCGAAATAAATCACCGGCAAAAATATTTGCTTCATCGCCACCAACCGCTCCACGAATTTCGACGATGATATTTTTGTCATCGTTTGGGTCCTTCGGCACAAGCATTAGATGTAACTCTTCTTCAATTGCTTCAAGTTTGTGATTGAGTGTATGAAGTTCTTCTTTGCCGAGTTCTGCTAATTCATCATCGCTATCATCAATCATAGCGAGAGCTTCTCCGCGCTGGTTTAAAAACTTGGCATATTCATCATATTTATCGCAAATATCAGCTATGTTTGAGCGTTCTTTTGAAAGGCTTTTGAAATGCGAAATATCCCGCATAACATATTCATTAGCAAGTTCTTCATCAATTTCTGCTAAACGCTTCTTAGTCGCGTCTAGACGTTTTATCATGCTATCTTCCATATACACTCCTCAGCAGCGGTGTGATTATACCATATCCAACCTTTTCTATAAAGTGTTAGTTTTTTGGCTTAATATTAATATTAAAACGTGATTAATGTCTTTAATCAAACTGTATAAATATGTATAATTACCAATAGGATAAAGAAATGGCATATAAAGCTCTCTACAGGACTTATCGCCCCAAAACCTTTTTAGAGGTGGCGGGCCAAAAACACATCGTTAAGACGATTGAAAATGCATTGGCTAACAACAAGATCGCTCATGCATATCTTTTTTGCGGTCCGCGCGGCACGGGCAAGACTTCCATGGCAAAACTTTTTGCCAAGTCTTTAAACTGTGAGGAAAGCTTTGGCCATCAATGCAATCAATGTGGCAATTGTCTCAGCGTTAACGATGGCTCTCATCCTGATGTCATTGAAATCGACGCCGCCAGCAACAATGGTGTTGAAGAAGTTCGCGACTTAATTGAAAAAGTCAAATACTTACCAATCAAAGGTAAATACAAAGTATATATTATCGACGAGGTTCATATGATGACCAGCGGAGCCTTTAATGCTTTACTCAAAACGCTTGAAGAACCACCCGCTCATGTTGTTTTTATTCTAGCAACAACCGAGCCACATAAAGTCATACCAACAATTGTTTCGCGCTGCCAGCGCTATGACTTCACCAAAGTCGAAGATGACGCTATCCGCGAAAAAATGGTGGAAATACTTAATCTTGAGGAAATCAATTATGATATTCCGGCGATTAATGCAATTATCGACCTCGCTGATGGTGGGGTTCGCGATGCGCTTTCAATACTTGAACACGTTCTAGCCTACGCAGGGAACACAATTAAAGAAAAAGACGTGTTTGATCTTTTTGGACTTGCCTCCACTAAGGAAAAATTAGATTTAGTTAAGGCTATTGCCAAAGGCGATGTTAAAGATGTTTTGAAAAGAATGGAATCATTTATCGCTTCTGGCATCGATATCAAAAGGTTGACGACAAACCTTCTCGACGTTTTAAAAGATGCCCTTATTTATAGCAGAACCGAAGAACAAATTCTTCTTTCGGTTTTGACTGAAAAAGATGTTTTATCATTAATCGAATTAATAAGTGTTGATCGTTTAAACGAAATGATTGAAATACTGCTTAAAGCCCAAAATGACTTTAAGGTTGTTTCAAACATTCGTTCGCTGTTCGAGTTAGTTTTACTTCGCCTTACAACTTCCTCAGTTAAAAAAATGCCAATTGATGATGATACTGTCCATGAAATTAGAAAACCTGACAATAAGTCGATTGTTAAGCAAGAAGCCAAAAAGGAAGATTCAATTATAAAAAAGATTGAACCAGTCACAATCGATACACTACAACCTGAGATAGAAAGACTAATTGAACAACCAAAAGCGATTGAGCCCGCACCACTTGTCGAAACGAATGGTTCGACAGTTCCATCGTGGCTTCTTGAAGACGAGATGGCAATTGACGAAAAAAATAGACCAGCAATCGAAGTCAAAAGCAAAGACAAGAATCAACCAAGCCAGTGCACAATTAATGTCGCTGGTGAGAAAAATACGCTTGATGATGAGACGCTGATAAAGATTATGGTTCTCGGAGATAAAGAGGAACGACAAAATATTAGCAAAAAATGGGATGAATTCAATGGTTTAGTCGCTCATCCCCGTTATGGACTAGTCGCATCTCTTCTTAAAGATGGAAGACCATATATCGTCGCTAAAAATGTTCTCGTTCTTGAATACGACTTCGATTGTCTAGCAGAAAGAATTAACATTACGACCAACCAAGAAGCGATAGTCGAATTAATGAAGGGCATAGTCGGTCGCGAATTATTTGTTTATGCTATTGTAAGAAGCGAAGCTTTACGATTACAAAAATCATTCTTTAACCTTAGACAACTTAATCGCTTGCCAAAAGCAAAAGATATCCAATTAGACCTTAAAGGAGCAACTATATGAACATGCAAAATTTATTAGCGCAAGCCCAAAAAATGCAGCGTGAACTAAAAAAAGCCCAGGAAGACTTAGCCCAGGAAGAGTTCTCTGTTTCAAAGGGTGGAGCAGTAACTGTCGTTTTTTATGGAGACCGCAAAATCAAAAAAATCGATATCGATTCCGCAGCTCTTGAAGTCGATAACAAAGAGATGATTGAAGAGATGCTTAAACTTGCCATCGATGAAGCGTTAAAGAATATCAAACTGGCCGAAGACGAAATTAATGTGCGCATTACGGGCCGTGCCGAAGGAATGTTAGGTTTCTAATGAAAGATTTAAAATCTTTGACACGTTTAATCGAATCTTTCAACAAACTTCCGAGTGTCGGACGAAAATCAGCTGAAAGAATGGCTTTGGCCATTTTGGAAATGGATGAAGAAAACGTCAAAGAATTTTCTCTAGCTTTAGAAGGAGTAAAAAAAGCGATTCATTCCTGTCCCATTTGCGGTCTTTATACTGAAGATGAAAAATGTGAAATTTGTTGCGATGAAGATAGGGACGAAAAGACACTTATTGTCGTCTCTTCTTACCGCGATGTTTATGCTTTCGAAAAACTCAATTCCTTCAAAGGTCGCTATCACATTCTCGGCGGAGTATTAAGTGCTGTCGCCGGAATTGGAATCGAAGACTTAAATATTGATTCGCTTTTAGAAAGAATTGAAAACAATCATGTCCAAGAAATAATTTTGGCCACCAACCCGACCATCGAAGGAGAGACGACTGCGCTTTTTATTGGCAAACTACTCGAAGGTAAAGGCGTTGAAGTCACGCGACTAGCATACGGGCTTCCAATGGGTGGACACGTTGATTATGCCGATTCGCTAACACTTAACAAAGCGCTTGAAGGTCGCCGTAAACTATAGGAGGAATCATTATGTTTATTACATTTGAAGGTCCAGAAGGTAGCGGTAAAACTAGTGTCGCTAACGAAATAGTCCGCATTCTTATATCCAAAGGATATGATGTTTTGTATACTCGCGAACCAGGTGGAACGCCAATCGCCGAAGAAATTCGCAATATCATTCTCGATAAAAAGAATACTGCGCTTGACGCTCGGGCTGAGGCTTTACTTTATGCCGCTAGCCGCCGACAGCACCTTGTTGAAAAGGTTTGGCCGGCTCTTAACGAAGGTAAAATTGTTATTAGTGATCGTTTCCTCGATTCATCTTTAGCCTATCAAGGCGCTGGGCGAAATATCGGCGTTGACAATGTTTTAAATATCAATCTATTTGCCACCGAAGGCACATATCCGGATTTAACTTTGCTTTTTGACATAACACCCGAAAAGGGTTTGGAGCGCATTGCCATCAATAAAAAGAGAGAGGTTAACCGTTTAGATCTCGAGGCCCTTGATTTTCATCGTCAGGTTCGTGAAGCTTTTCTCGAACTGGCCAAAAAATATCAGGATCGCTATGTTATAATCGATGCTTCAAAAACCCTTCCGGAAGTTGTTGGGGCGGCTCTAAACGTGATTCAAAGTCGCTTGGAGCAAAAGCATGCTCGCCTCTGAATACATTAAAAAATACCAAAGCGTTTTATATAAAGTTTTTTCAAACGCCATCCAAACCGATAAGCTGACCCACGCTTATCTTCTTTCTGGTGAGCCTGGTACGCCCCTTAAGGATGTCGCTTTATATCTTGCTAAATCACTCGTTTGCGATATGCCGGAACCTCTTGCGTGTGAAAGATGTTTAACGTGTATTCGCATTGAAGACGGAAGTTTTGCGGACTTAATGATATACGATGGCCAAGAATCAACGATTAAGAAGAACGATGTCAGCGAAATAACTTCTAACTTTGAAAAAACGGCTCTCGAAGCCAAAGGCATCATGATTTATATCCTTCATCTTGTGGAAAATATGACGAGCGAGGCCGTTAATTCCTTGCTTAAGTTTCTTGAAGAGCCGGGTAAAAATGTCTATGCTTTCTTAACAACGGAAAATGAGGCCAAGGTTCTTCCAACCATCATTTCTCGGACGCAAGTACTACATTTAAAAACGATTGATAAACAACAACTTATTGAAGAGTCTATCAAGCAAGGTTGTCCTCGCGAAGATGCCGAAATTCTCAGTTTCTTTTTAAATGATCCCACAACGATTCTCAAAACCTTTCAAAGTCAGGAATATATCGATGCGAAAACTGCTTTGATAAAACAACTCGAGGCTTTGCGATATACAAAAGAAGAAGCGATTTTTGTCTCGCAAAAAGACATATCGCCAACCATCAGGAGTAAAGAAGCGGCTCGCTTTTACCTCGATATGTTAACGATTGTTTTTCAAGACTTGCTGAATATCCGTGTTAACAATCGCATAACTTTAACTAGTTATGATAGTATATTACGTGAGTTAGCCAGGCGCCTGCCTCATCTTGATGAAACTTTAATCGAAATTATGACCTCACGTGGCAAGCTCGATTTAAATGTTAATGTGGCCCTGCTACTTGATCATGTCATCATTGCCATTACGAAGGAGAAATAAATGTCTATTAGAATCAACAACTATTTTATCGGCGTCCGCTTTTATAGCTCATCAAAAGCTTATTATTTCGGCGCAGAAAATAATGATATTAAATTCGGTGACCACGTCGTTGTCGAATCAGTCCGTGGTTTAGAAATCGCCAAGGTCGCCATCGAACCTCAAGATATCGCTAAATACAGTTCGAGTCTTGAATTGAAACCCATTGAACGAAAAGCAAATGAAACCGATATGTTTGTTTTTCAAGAAAACAAGAAACGGGCTAGTGAAGCACTAAAATACTGCGCTCAGGAAATACAAAATCTAAACCTTGATATGCATCCCCTCGATGCTGAATACACGCTGGATGGTACAAAAATTACGATTACTTACGTCGCCGAGGAACGCGTTGATTTTCGTGAACTTCTCAAAATTTTGGCCGGGCGCTTTCGCTGCCGTATCGAATTAAGGCAAATTGGCTCACGGGATAAGGCGAAAATGGTTGGAGGCATCGGTATTTGCGGTTTACCTTTATGTTGCTCAACGTTCTTGCATTCCTTTGATGGTATATCAATTAGCCGCGCTAAAAACCAAATGTTGTCGTTAAACATTCCCAAAATTAGCGGTCACTGCGGTAAGCTCATCTGCTGCCTACTTTATGAAGATGAACAATATACAGAATTAAAGAAAGATTTTCCCGCTGTCGGTGAGCGTTTCATGCTTGATGGTTTATCCTACCGAATCAGTTCATATAATGTTCTTTCAAGGATGGTGCGCGTTGAATCACCGGAAGATGTCAGATTTTTACCCCTTGAAGACATCAAGAAATATATGAGGAGCAAAGATAAAAAATGAGAGAATTGAACTTTAAAGGAACCACTCCTATTCTCTACATCATCGCCACTCCCATCGGAAATCTCAGTGAGATGACTCCGCGGGCTTTAGAAATAATTAAGGAAATGGATTATATCGCTTGTGAAGATACACGTGTATCAGGAAAGCTATTAAACCATTTTGAGATACAAAAACCTTTGGTTTCTTGCCGCGAACACAATGAAATATCTGGGGCGATCCGAATTATTAATGACTTAAAAAACGGTCAGAAGGTAGCATATCTTTCTGACGCCGGTTACCCTTCGATATCCGATCCCGGAAACCGTTTAGTCAATGAGGCTTTAGCAAGCGGTATCAAGGTATCAGTTATTTCTGGCGCCAACGCCCTCATAAATGCATTAGTCGGTTCTGGATTAAACACTGAGCGATTTTATTTTCATGGGTTTTTGTCCCCGAAAGAGAAAGTTCGCCAAGAAGAGCTACGTAGTTTATTCAAGCGCCGCGAAACGCTTATTTTTTATGAAGCTCCACACCGCGTTTTAAAAACACTTGCGGACATGGTTAAAATTTTTGGCAACCGCAAGGCTTGTTTAGCGCGCGAACTGACAAAAAAACACGAAGAATTCATTCGAATGAATTTGATTGATTTATCAATGTTAGATAAAGAGACTTTAAAGGGAGAGATGGTTCTTGTCATTGAAGGTAATAACGAAGAACTCGCCCCGCACATCAATGATGACGAGGTCCGCAAAATGATATCCAACCTCATCGATATCGGCGTGACACCAAAAGATGCCATTAAGCAAGTAAGCGACTTACTGAAGTTAGCAAAAAATCACGTCTACAAAATTTATCACCGCAACTAACGCCCTAAGGGCGTTTTTCATTTTCTAAATTTTCGAGTTTGATTTTCTTTTTTAAATCAAGAAAGGCGCCCAATCCAATTGCGCCCCCAAAGATTACGAAGCCGCTAAAAGCAATAACCAAACCTTCATTAAAATAAGGAGTGACGTATTTCATCTCGTAAGAGGTCGCGCCAGCTTTGGATACAAATCCGACAAAACCACCTTGGGCGTTATATGTTTTTAACTGCTCCTTATCGCCGTTTACGCCTTTTGCAAATACTTTCCAGCCATCACCGTAAGTAACTTGCGTGACGATAAAACGCTCCATGGGGAAATCACTTTTAAACGAGAAGTAATTAATGTCATAAATAACATCAGTTAAAGGATACTCGTTCAAAACCGCGAGCTTATTCAGGATATGATCATATGTTTCAACATAAATCTCGCTATAGTTATAAACAACTCCATTCCCGGCTGGGACAATAATAACCTTTTTGACTGGTTCACTCGCGTAAAAGCCACGGAAATACTTTTGATAAGCTTCATTGTTATTATGATAATCAGTTGTAATTACGCGACTTGTTGTCGGATCAGGGTTGCCTTCTTCATCGATGCCATCACCAATTAAATAAATTCTTCCCCGGTAATCGGTATTTGGCATTTTAAGTGGATATTTAATCATGAAGTAAGAGGGCTCGGTTGTCAGGTAGCTTCCGCTTGAAGGAGTTAAGACAAGCTGCGTTTTATCACCGACGACGCGGTCTGCCGCTTCTGAAAAGGGGAAAGTTTCGTAATCATCCAAATAACGATCCGGTTGGCGGGGTTGGAAAAAGAAATCGGTATCGTACAAGGTGCGATTAATGCTAAGTTTACTTGCTTCCAAAGTCGGTGCGTTTTTCGGCAAAAAATGCGGATGCTCGGATATTATTTCTAAGACGTCTTCGTCTTCTAAAATAGCTCCTTTTAAGTAGGCTTCCTCATTGCGAATAACATCGAAAGAGTGGTTCCCACTCGTATGAAAGTCGTTAAAGATGCGATTACCGCAACTTCGTTTGTAATATAAAGTGTCGAAACTAAAACCGAGTTCGACATGATTATCATTTTGGTATAGACGATAACCATCACCGTCATTTTCATCATCGATACGCGTATATCCAAGGGGGGCGTTCATATCAATGACATAACTTTTCTGAACATCATTTTCCGTATAATAAAAAGTTGTTTCCGTTTCTTTAAATAAATAATATTTAACACCGAGAAAAGCATCGAGATTGTAGCGCTTTTCCTGCGCGCCACCAATCCAAGAAGTGTCGTGTTTAAAAATATGGGACATTCTAACAAAATCGATGACATCATAGTTATAAAGAGAGTGAAATGTTGAGGTACCATTAAAGTTTTCGACGTTGGGAAGGTTATCATTACTTAGATAAGCTCTTGTTGATTGAAGACGGAAAAAACCATCGTCGCTTTCATTAACTTCTTGAATGATTTTTGTTTCGGTAACATAGTTATTAAACCCTCCACTAAGACTTCGTTCGTAGGAAATAACGCCATGACCGACCATAACCATATTACCCATCACAACTGCTTCAAGAGCAAGAGTGACGGTTAGTATTTTCGTAAGCCGTTCTTTTTTCCAGTTAAAGAAAAGAATAAGCCCAGTAATCATGCAGACGACTATTTGGTAAAAGAAAATCCAATACTCGCCTTCGTAGGGTCGTATTTGTTCAGAAACAATTTTCGAAACAAGACTATAAGCAACTAACATTAAGGTCAATGTCGAAATAAACGACACTAAGGCGTAGCCGGCTGGTATTTCTTTTCGTTCATCGAAATTTAGAGCCACATAAACAAGTATCGATACAACGGCAATGATTTGCCAACGGCTGTAAGGAACGGTAAAAACGTGCATGGCGTGATAGAAGAAAGGTGTAAATAAAGCAAAAATGAAAAATCCAATCGGAATAAAATGCGAAAACTTTTTCTTGCGAATCGAATTAAAAACGGAAACGAAAAGCATCATAATGCTTGGCGTAAAAATGAAAATACTTCCAGCGAAGTTTTCAAAAGAAGTCACGGGAATCAAATTAACATATCGCCCAGAGATTGTCGGAAATAAAAACGAAACCAGCGGATATAAGACGCGGTATTCGGCGATTTCACTCTTATTATTTTTGCCCCAGTAATTAAGAATTAAATATTTAAGTTCGTCCCAATCGCGATTAATAAAGGCCTCACGAAGGTCAAGAAGATAAGTTGCATCTTCAGCTCGAGGCGCTTGCATGGCGTTGATATAATTGGGAATCAAAATCCAGGCCGCCACCATTAAGGCCACGGCAAAAGCGCCGACACCCCAACCAAGAATAATCCAGTTTTCTTTGCGTGTGTGTTGTTTGCGAAGCTGAAAAAAGCGAAATAGAGCATATGCCACACCATAAAAACATATTGTGATAAGCAGGAAATAATGAGTAATCGCTATCAAAAATAAGCCAACAATCAAGGTATATGGCTTTTCGCGGTGAAGGACCTTTTCGATGCCTAATAAAACAAGCGGGAAAAAAGCAATAACTTCAAAAAAGTTATTAAACCATAAATAATAAGCAATCCAGCCACAGAAGGCATAGGCAATTGCAAATAGGCGAGCCGTTCCTTCTTTGACGTCAAAGTGTTTTAAATAGAGGCGAAAGAAAAGACCGCCGACAACCATTCTGGCAATCATCGTTACAGCGAGAAGATGGGGAATGAAATAACGAGGAAATAAAAGCATCGGAAGCATAAATGGCGAGAAGAGACCATAATAAGTGTTTGAGGTAATATTATCTGCGCCCAAAAAGGTATTGTGATCCCACATGACAAATTTACCGGTTTTAAAAAATGTCCACCAATCATCATAAAAGTTATAATGAAAGGCGACATATTGCTGTGTGTAGTCGCCGCCTAAAGGAACGCTGAAGTACTGCGTTAAAAGCGAATAACCATAAAAGCCAAGCCCGATAGCAACAAGAAACAATGTATAATAAAAAAGCGAGCCCCGGTCTTTTAGATAAGGCATTTTATTTAAAATGAATTGTTTAAACTGATACCACTTGCGCGCCATAAAATTATTCTAACACAATAACATATGTTAACATAAATAAGTAAAGGAGATTAAATATGAAGATTTTGGAAGCGATAGAAAAACGACAATCAATTCGCGAGTTCACCGAAGAATTAGTGAATGAAGAACATCAAAAAATTATTTTAGATGCAGCATATAATGCTCCAATTGGCCGAGCTGCTTATCACCGCTACGAATTAGTCATTATTAATCAAAAAGAAAAAATCGAGATTCTTGCCAATCTAATAATCGATGCCGCCAGCTTGTTGAAGCATCCGTTTTTCCATGCGCCACTTGTTATTTTCGTCACTGGAAAAAGCAATCGCGAACGTCTTGATGGCTGTGACACCGGTTGTTTGATTGAAAACATGATGCTGGCTGCCACCAGTTTGGGGTTAGGTTCATGTTTTCTTTACACCATCTCCGAAATCATGAATGGCCAGCCTAAACTTCTTGATACTTTAAAACTTAGCGATGAATACCGCGTCATGTCGGCAGTCGTCATCGGCCACCCTAAACAAAAAGACCTGACCAATAAGGTCAGGCCCGGAATAAAAACTAGAATTCTTTAATTAATTTCAAAGACCGACAGTATCACTGACAGGCATCGAAAAAGCGATGCCTTTTCCATTTGTTTCAAGACCCGCAGCTTTATTAATGGCCTTTAAAACCGCTTCTTTAATTTCCTCTTCGACGAGGATGATCACGATTTCTTTTTCTGGGGAAATGGAGAAACCAAAAAACTTTTCCATATCGGGATTCCCGGTTCCGCGACCGTGGAAAATCGTTCCACCTCGCGCCCCTTCTTTTCGGGCGGCATCCATCACTAAATCAGTGAAACCATTATTGACAATACAAATGATTACTTCGTGTTTTCCCATAATTAATCTCCTATCGTTCTTGTGTTAGACAAATATTTGTAAATTGATAAACCTATAACCGAGGATATTTCGATTGAAAAAGCTATTCCTTTGCTTTCTTTTTTAAAGAAAACAGCAATATCCTTTTTTAATGCTTCTATTTTATCGGCTTTTACTATAGAAAAAACGATATCTTTCCGCACATCGCTAAGACCGAGCAAGTCATAAATTTCTCTTGTGCCCGTCCCTCTTCCACGAGTGATGATGCCAAGCCCGCTTTCATGTGCTTTCAAAATTCTCAAAACCTCTCTAGCGTGATTTTGATTAACAATCGTGATAAAAAATTTAAGTCGCGAAACTGAATTCGTCTTATCGTAAGGTTTGAACTTTGCCGGCGGATTAGATGCTGGTAAGGTCGTAATGTTTTCTATTTTTCTCTTGCTCATTGCTCACCCTCAATTAAGTGAATAATTTGATCGTCGTTTTCTTCAAAGAAACGAACTCTCGCCAATTTGATACGTCTTTGTTCTTTTATGGTCACATAAAGACCTAGTGCTTGAATCGTAATAATAGGCATCATTGTTACTAAAGCGTTAACTCCGAAGGCATAAGTCATTATATCTTGTCCCGAGCTTTGATAAAAGGTGATGGCTGCTCCAATCGCAAAAGGCAAAACAAATGAGGAGTTCATCGGTCCGCTTGTAATGCGACCGGCATCAAAGGCCATCGCCGAATAAAATTTTGGGACAAAAAAGGCCAAAACTAAAGCAACAAAATATCCGCCAATAACAAACCAAAGAATGGGTATGCCTAACACAAGCCGCATCATCGCAAACGACATCGCAAGACCGGCACCAATCGCAATCGCAATCAAGACGGCAACTTTGCGAATCGCACCTTCAGTAATATTTTCTATTTGCGAGACTAAAACATGAATTGCTGGTTCAAGAAGAACGGCAGCCATTCCAATAATCGCACCAAAAAGAATAACTAATCCTGATCCTCCAATAGCCATTTTACTTCCAATAATCCGACTAATTGGCAAAAAACCTAAATTTACTGCTGACAGAAAAATCACAAGGCCTAAATACGTATAAACAAGACCGGAAATTATTCTAATCAACACTTTAAGAGGTAGGTGTATAGCTATTGCTTGATAAATGAAAAAGAATGCAGTAATCGGCAAAATCGCGATTGCAACATTTAATACACTTGTCACCAAAATCCCGCCAAAAGACTGTGCGGCTTCCACTTCGTAAATAAAGGGAATATCATCTATGAAAAAGGACATGATTAACACAACGAGGACTGGACCCAACGATGTAAGGGCGATTAAGCCAAAAGAATCCTCGTCAGTCTTTTTGCCAGAACGCGTCGTGGCAATACCAATGCCAAGGGCAAGAATGAACGGAACGGTAATCGTTCCTGCCGATGCTCCGCCAATATCAAAGGATAGAGGTATAAATGAAGGATTAACATAGTTAATACCAAGAGCTAAAGCAAATAAAAGACCATATAGCATGATGAGCCATATGATCAAGTTTTTTTGAAAGAGAATGCGCAATATTCCAACGACCATAAAGACACCAAAACCAACACCAATCAAAATAATAATGAGCCATTCATTGCTAATAAACGGCAACCATTGATTGCCAAGAGGAACTTGACCAACCAGAACTCTTAAATCTGGCTCGGCAATAACGATGAAGGCACCAAGCAAAAAGAAAAGAAAAACCATTAATCCGATTTTTCTTTGACTAGTGATAGAGGCACCAATATATTCTCCGATTGGTGACATGGCCATATCCGTGCCAATCGTAAAAAATCCCATTCCTAAGGCGACCATGACGGCCGAGACAGAAAAAATAATGACATCTTTATTGTTATCAATTCGAGCTAGACCACTAAAATGAATAATCAAAACGATCACGACCATCGGAAGCGTCGAGACAAAAGCCGATTTGAATTTGTGAAGCCAACTAAAAGACATAAATATAATTTACATTCCTTAACAATTAATCTTAACTTAATAATCAAGTTAGGTCAAACGATATCAAGGAGGGTTATTAGAAGAACTGCAAAAGCCGATTATTTTTTCTTTTTTACAAAAAACAAATTTTTAAATTCATTCGGCATCATCGAAATAAATTTGTATTCTTTTTTCCTGATCGGATGAATAAAAGTTAGTTCATAAGCATGAAGTCCAAGCCGTCTTAAAGGATCAGTGGGTTCACCATATTTATCATCGCCAACAACATAATGACCGATATGTCCAAGTTGAACGCGAATTTGATTTTTCCGTCCTGAGGAAATATGAACATCAAGAAGTGAATAATCTTTATTTTGAGAGACGACCTCATAGCGAGTAATGCATTCTTTTCCAGCCTTTTTGTTAGGCGTAACATACATAAGATTGAGATTATTTTCGGCCAAAAAATGATGAAGGGTATCTTCTTTTTTTTCCATAACGCCTTCTACAACGGCGTAATATCCGCGCGATGTGACAATGCTCGACCAATTCTTTTGCATAAGATCGCGAATGATGCTGTTTTTGGCCACCATCATAACTCCAGAAGTGTCTTCATCAAGTCGGTGCACGACATAGATGCGATTATGCTTATCTTTTTGCTGAACATAGTCCATCAACATGCGATAGGCGGTCCGTCCTTTGATTTTGTCGCTGGCGACGCTTAAAAGTCCTGAAGGTTTATCAATAACAATAAATTCTTCGTCTTCATAAATAATTGGCAAGTTTTCTCTTTTTTTCGCACTGATGCGATTTTTAGAAACAATAACCGTATCTTCTTCGGCCAGCATAAAATTAAACTGGCTAATCGGCGCGCCATCAACGGCGATTTGGTGGTTAGCTAAAAGTCTTTTTACGTTGTTCCTAGAAAGAGAAGGAAGTTTTTCTAAAAGAAAGGGCAGGAGCTCACATGACTCTTTAACTAAAAACTCTTTGATGTTTTTAGGATCTACTTCTCTTCTTCTTGCCACTGGCTGACTTTTGTCATTTTTGTTCATTGTTTATATATTCCATTATCCGAGGTAGAAGCTCGGTTGCGACAGCTCTTCCTCTTTGATATACCTTTGCGAGTTCATCTTTATCTTTTTCGGTTCGTTTTAACATAATCGGAATTTGGGGACGGACGACAAAGGCCTTTCCACTTTTTTCAAGCTCATCTAGAAGCTCCGCGTCTTGATTATATCGACGCGGATATTCGAGCGCGATTTCGATGAATTTAGGATATTTGCCATAAAGGGCTTTAAGCCCGGCTTTGTGTTGAGGCTTATCAAGGTCTTTGCGATATTTCTTATCGCGGGTTGTAATAACAATCATCTTATCAAAACCATCATCGAGCGCTTTTTGAAAGGGGATTGGGACTGAAATCCCACCATCAAGACAAGGTTCATCGCCGACCATGACCGGCGCACTCAGAAAAGGCAGGGACGATGAAGCGGCGATGGCTTTAAAAAAATCAGGAGTTTCATCTTTTACAAAGTAAAGAGGTTCGCCTGTTAGACATGAAGTCGTGGCCACCACAAATTTGATTAAACTTTCATCATAAGTCTTGAAATCAAAAGGTAAAATCTCGGTTGACATCTCTCCAAACAAATAATCAAAGTTGAACAATGATTTTCTAGTTAAAAGGAACTTCGGATTCACAAATTTCTTATCAGACATAAAATCAACAACGACCGACCGTGATCGTCCAACTTGCTTCGAAAGATAGCTTAAAGATATTAAAGCACCCGCCGATACACCAACAACATATTGAAAGTACAAATTGTTTTCCATGAATACATCAAGAACGCCAGCCGTAAAAGCTCCACGCACCGCGCCTCCTTGTAAAACTAATGCCACTTTGTTGATATCCATATGCTAGTTCATTGTATAACAACGGCAGCATAAAGAAAAATGGAGAATATCTCCATCTTATCTTATTTTCCTTTTATTTCTGAATTTTCGCTTATAGTCTTTTAATAAACGATTCCCCTTAATGCCGTTTGCCTCTGGACAATTTCGGCAGCTGCCTTTTTCGCGATTGTGAATAAAGCCAAAATAAACTATCAAACCGAGCATAATTATGACAATTCCTAAAATAACACCATCAACCCAGGTCATATAATTAGCCATCCAATCAGGCCGACAAATGTTGCTAAAACCCAAGCGATTCCGGTTTGAAAAGAGACGGCCTTAAGCATTGCTTTGGTTGAACCGAGTTCCTTACGCATCGCGCCAATCGCCGCAAAGCAAGGAGCACTAAATAGATTAAATATCATAAATGCATATGCACTCCATCCCGTAAAGAAAGAGAACATCCCGCTTTCAAAAATCGAAGCTCCACCACCTTCAAGGCCAGCTATTACTTCAAGCGAACTGACAACTTGTTCTTTCGCGATCAATCCTTGAATAGCGGAAACCGTCGCGCCCCATGACCAAATTCCGCCAAGCATTGGATAGAAAATCCAAGCAAAAGCATTTCCAATTCCAGCAAGAATACTGTTTTCAATGTGATGATTAACACCATCAATATAATTGAAGCCCCACGTAAATGATGCTAAAAACCAAACCGCCACAGAACATAGGACGATGACCGTCCCTGCTCTTTTAATAAATGACCAGGTTTTATCAAAGACATCGCGAAAAACATATACTGCGCTCGGAGCGTGGTAATTTGGAAGTTCTGATAAATATGAAGATGTAGTACCTTTATAAATAAATCTTTTTAAAATCAAAGCCGAAATCAAAATGACGACAATCGCCATAAAATATAAACTGAGTGTTACAACCCACGCAAAGCTAGAGAAAAAGTAACCGGCGAATAAAGCGATGATTGGAAGTTTCGCAGAACATGGGACAAATGGCGTTAATATCGTCGTCATCTTCCGTTCTTCTTCGTTTTCAACCGTCCGCGATGCCATTATACCCGGCACACTGCAACCACTTCCGACAATAAAGGGAATAAGTGATTTTCCGCTTAGGCCAAAACGTTTAAAAATGCGATCTAGGAAGAAAGATATACGTGACATATATCCGGTTGTTTCTAATAATGCCAAGCAAAGGAAAAGAATAATTAATTGTGGTAAGAAGTTGCTAACAGCACCGAAGCCGGCAATGATACCATCAACGACCAAGGAGACCGACCACGGACTTGCACCTATACCAGTTAGCCATGTGCTAAGTGAAGGCCCTAAGCCATTAATCACAAACGGTACTTCGCGTCCGAGAACATTGATTGTCTCTGCCCCACCAAAAAGAGCGGAGACAAAGTCGACAGTTAGCCCGCCAACAAGACCAACAGATAAGAAATAGACAATACCCATAATTAAAGCAAAAATTGGCAAACCTAAATATTTATGCAGAAAGATACGGTCAAGTTTATCAGTAACGGTCTCGCCTTTTTCTTTTTGCGTCGAACATTCTTCTTTGATTCTAACGATATGACGATAACGCTGATCAGCGATTAACTGCTCGCTGTCCATTTTATACATTTTTTCTAGGTCGTTAATTTGCGAAACAATTTCATCACTTAACAGGGGGCGATAATCTCTGTCCCGCTCAATTATTTTTACTGCCGAGAAACGTTTATGACCAACATTGATAGTTGAAGAAATATTTGAAATCACATTTTCAATTTCTTCATCATAAATGTAATCATGATGGTTTTTCTTATATTCTCTCGACTCTATTACCGCAACAAGATTATCAACACCAAGATTCTTTTTTGCCGAAATAGACACAATCGTCGTATTAAGTCGTTTAGACAACTTTTCAATATCGACAGTAATACCGCTTTTTTCTAAAACGTCAGCCATGTTCAAAGCAATCACGACATCAATATCTAACTCTAAAAGTTGTGTTGTTAGATAAAGGCTTCTTTCAAGACTGGTTGCATCGATGATATTAATAATCAAATCAAGTTTTTCTTCCATGGCAAATTGCCGTGAAATTTCTTCTTCGGTTGAATACGGAGAAAGAGAATAGACGCCCGGCAAATCAATGATTTCGATATCGGTGTCGATTATTCTTCCTTCTTTCCGTTCAATCGTGACTCCCGGCCAATTTCCAACTTTTTGATTTGTTCCGGTTAAAGTATTGAAAAGAGTCGTCTTTCCTGAATTCTGATTTCCGACTAAAGCGATTTTCATACTTATTCAATGACCTTTATATCAATCGAACGCATGTCCTTGCGACGAATGCATAATTCATAGCCGCGAAGACGAATATCAATCGGATCGCCAAGAGGGGCAATCTTTTTAATTTCAATAACAACCCCTTTGGTTATTCCCATGTCTAAAAGACGGCGGCGCAAAGCTGCATTGTCATTATGGAAATCAAGAACAACGGCTTTTTGGCCGCGATCGAGATCGCTTAAATGACCTTCTTCACCAGTCTGAAGCCTAAGTCTTTTCCCATGTTGATGTCTCATTCGATTTTGCATAAGCTTTCGTTCACCACATTTCGTGGTTCGCATATATATTAAGTTGGAAGAGCGGTTTAGTCAATCGAAATTGTAAACCATAGTTAACTTTTTTTGTATTCAGGTTTTAGTGGTGTTATAATGAAGGCGAATAAACGGAATTCAACAATGAAAAAAACTACAAAGGCGATTGAAGATTATTTAGAAGCTTTCTATATTCTTTATTTAAATAAAGAACCATTGGAATCCGCCCGCGTCTCGCGTCTTTTAGGTGTTTCGCGCCCAGCTGTTAATAAAGCCACTCACGAAATGATGAAATCAGGCTATATTAATAAGACTCCATATTCAGAAATTGAATTTACTCCTTCAGGAAAACGAATAGCAAAAAAAGTTTATCATCGTCATACAACCCTTAAAAAATATTTGCTAAACCTTGGTGTCTCTGAAAAAAATGCCGACCGTGACTGTTGCTTAATCGAGCATGTTTTATCAGAAGAAACATTTAAAAAAATTGAAACTTTAGTTAAAGATAAATAAAGTCTAACGGAAAACGTCTTCGGCATCGATGAACTTTTTTGTTTTTTCTTCTTTAGTTTTTACAAAACGGGCGACGACAAATAAATCATCATTTTTAGGATTAAGCTTAATGATTTTATCGACACGAACCACGAGATTATTTTTTGCTTCTTTAATTAGAATTGCTGATTCATCTATTTCGTGAGGCACATCAATAAATTTATCAATTGAATCGCTATGTCCATTACCGAGTTTTAAGGCGATGGATTTTTGTTCGCGACTAAGGGCACTGACACCAATCACATCACCGACTTCAAGATTCTTTCCCGTGACGCTTTGCTCACCAATCAACAAACCAATCACATCATAATCAATCATCATCGACCAGGCACAAATCATCGCAAATTTGCGATTGTGTTTGATGTAACAAACAGCGTTAGCCCCAGCGAGAAAAGCGTGTAACCCCATAATATTTACTTTTTAGAATCATCATATTTAATGATGCTTTGGTATAAATCGGGTCGTCGATCGCGAAAAACACCCCAGGCAATACGTTTCTTATCGATTAATTCTAGATTGAATTCAGCAACGGCGATATCTTCTTCAGTACGCGAAAGTTCAGCGACAAGATTGCCATCTTCATCAGCAATAAAGCTACTGCCAAAAAAAGTCATACTGGAATTCTCATCGCTTTCGGTGCCGACGCGGTTCGAAGCAAGAACAGGAATAATATTTGCGGCAGCGTGTCCCTTCATTGTGTTTTGCCAATGATCCTTTGAATCTTTTGGAAGAACTGGCTCGCTGCCGATGGCGGTTGGATAAACAATCAATTGCGCGCCCAGCAACGCGAGGGAACGGGCAACTTCAGGAAACCACTGATCCCAACAAATCCCCACACCGACACGGCCGTATTTTGTCTTGAATACTTTAAAACCGGTATCTCCTGGCGAGAAGTAAAACTTTTCTTCATAGCATTCACCAGTGGGGATATGAGATTTGCGATAAAGGCCAAGATTATCACCATCCGCATCAATCATAACCAAAGAATTAAAATGAACATTCCCGGCTTTTTCAAAGAAAGATAAAGGCAAGACAACATTAAGTTCTTTGGCTAGTTTCTGAAACCTTGAAATTGTTAGTGATGAGTCTAATTCTTCAGATAAATCAAAGTAATCATACTTTTCTTTTTGACAAAAATATGGTGTTTTAAATAGTTCAGGAAGCAGAATGACTTGTGCGCCTTTTGCAGCGGCAATTCGCACCATTTGTTCGGCTTTTGCAAGATTTTCGTCAATCTTCCAAGACATGCGAAATTGAGTAATGGCTACTTTCACCTTAATTATTCTCCTTTTTAGTTTCAGGTATTTGCATAGTTATACAGTGAACGTTTCCACCGCCAAGCAGAATTTCGCGAGAAAATACTTGAATAATCTTTTTATCCGGATATAGTTCGACAAATTGACTATAAGCTAGTTCGTCTTCTTTGACCCCAAAAGCCGGAAGAATGACAAAATTCTTTCCTTGATAATAATTAATATAGGAGGCTGCTAAACGCATATTCGGTTCCCTTTTTTTAGCATTAGAGCGCGAACCGCGAATGCCTTTGGCTTCTTCCTTTGTCATATACATCGGATGCGGAAGTCTAACTTTGACAATTTCAAACGGATTACCATCGGCATCCGTTTCGTTTTTCAGCACTTTATAGGCTGCTTGTGAATATCGATATTGCGGATCACTGCGAACGGTTGTCCAAGCCAAAGCAACAACGCCAGGACGAATAAAGCACGCCATATTATCGACGTGTTCGCTCGTTTCATCTTGGTAAATACCATTTTTCAGCCAAATAACCTTGCTTATACCAAGATTGGTTTTGAGTGTCTCTTCGATTTCTTGCTTATTCATATGGGGGTTGCGTCCCTTAGAAAGGAGGCACGCCTCAGTCACCAAGCATGTCCCAAGCCCATCGACATGAATACTTCCGCCTTCAAGAACAAAATCATCAATGTAATAACTATCGAGATTAAGTTTCTTTGATAAGAGGCTAGAAAGTCGATCATCGTCCAAATAGTTTGAGTACAGTCCGCCATGCTCCGTGCTCCAGGCATTAAAACGGAAGTCAACGGATCTTAGTTTAGAACCTTTTTTAACAAAAATCGGCGAATTGTCACGCGCCCAAGCATCGTTATACTTTATTTTGATAACGTCGACGTTCTCGATATTTGAAAATTCGCCGGATGCGACATCATAAATGCTCGGATGGATTCCAACGAGCACGGGTTCAAACTGGGCGATAGCGCGAACGACATCTTTGTAAGCCTCGCGGGCCGGTTTGGCTCCATCTCTCCATGTATCTTTGCGAAATGGTAGAAGGATGAAGGTCGCCTGATGGGAGTCTCCTTCAAACGGCATCGAATAACCATCATTATGAGGAGTTGTGATGCGCTTTGAGGAATAATCAGTATAAGCCTTTTGATAAGACGAGAATTTCTTCCAACGATCTTTATCGACAACATTAACGGTCCCATCACTATAATCACTAATTAATGTGATTCCTGTTTGTTTATATGTCTTTATCCGTTCAATTAAATCGCTAGTAAAAATTTCTCCTGGAATAATCAAAGGAATGCCCGGAGGATATATCATAATTGATTCTTTCGATATTTCGTTCGCTGCATTCATAATTGAGATGCGTTTGCTAGGTGCATAAAAAGCCGAACGGGGTCTTACTAATAAATATGGAAAGCCAACACTGAAGGAGTGACGAGGATAAGTAATTTTACGATTATAATGCTCACGGCTAATGTCTTTTAAAGCCGCAAAAAGATGCCTCAGGTGTTCTTTTTTTGTGCCGATGGCAAGAATTCCCAAAACAACGTATGTCTCGGCTAATTCAACCTGAATTCGATACTTCTCCTTAAGAAGATAATATAAATCGAAGCCACTTAAATCGAGATGATCAAGTTCGAGAACAAGCTTGGTTTCATCATAATCGTAACAACCTTTTTGAAGAAAATGTTCGCGTCCGCGCGAAATGAAGCCCTTGATTTTTTCTATTTGTTCACGAGCATATTTGGCCAGTTCAAGAACGTTGTCCATTGCTTCCTGACCTTTGGTGGCGGCAAAATGACGGGCTGCGTCAATACTAGCAATTAAAATGTTAGAAGGCGAAGTAGTGCTAATAATGCTCAAGGATTTTTGAACTTCACTTGGCGAAACGCGCTCACCTTGAAGGAGAAGGACGCTTGACTGTGTTAATGAACCACCTGTCTTGTGAAACGAAACACTGGAGAGGTCAGCACCACACTCCATCGCTGATAGAGGACCGTTTTTACTAAAGTAATAATGGGCGCCGTGGGCTTCATCAACTAAAACCGACACATTATGCGCATGGGCGAAATCGGTGATTTCCTTTAAATCATTTACTGCCCCAAAATATGTTGGGTTTATAACAAGCAGCGCTTTGGCGCTTGGGTAACGAATTATCGCTCGTTTATAATCAGCAACACTCGGCTGATTGGCAATTTCGAGCTGCCGATCGATTTTTGGCATTACATAAACGGGGATCGAACCGGATAAGACAAGCGCACTAATGATTGATTTATGAACATTACGAGGAAGAATAATCTTATCTTTGGCCTTGCACACCGACATAATCATGGCGATGATGCCACTCGTCGTACCATTCACCAAAAAGAAACTGTGATCAGCGCCCGCAAAATCAGCCATAAGCTCTTGGGCTTGGGCAATAACACCAGTCGGGTGTTGCAATGAATCAAGTCCGATTGGAGCATTAATATCACTTTGAAAAGTTTTTCCGCCAAGGAAATCTTTTAGTTTATTTTCAACATTGCCCATATGGTGTCCAGGGACATCAAAAGGCGATATTTTTTCGTTAACATATTTGATTAGCGCATCAAGAAACGGTGTCTGATTTTGGTTTAATTTCATAGCACATAAATCTTATATTATCTTCACTATGTGCGCAACCAAAAGTAATTTTCATTGAAAATTATATAAAAGTAACTACTTCGAGAAATCAGTGAGAAAGAATTCGGCCATCGCCTCATTCGTCCTTTTCCCTTCTTTACTATCCGGCAAAACGAGATTATAGACATGAGCAACTTTCATATCGAGGGACGGTTCAAATTGATAATGATGTGGTATTTCCTGTCTCAATAATTCATCGTGTAGCATAAAACTGTGTTTCTTTAGAAAGTCATAGTGACAAGAAGAAACAAAAATCGGGTCTGGTTTTACCTTTTTAATATAGTAGGCCGGATTATTCATTTTCAAAAATTCTCCATCTAGATAATTGCTAGAAAAAAGGGTAGGCATCGCTGACTTATGAATAATGCGCTTAGCATATTCAGCGACTTCTTCAAAATCATACACCGCACAATTCATACCAACACATTTGATTTTGATATTTGGTAGACGGTCAATTCTATAATATCTTTGTGCTTCTTTTGATTTAAAGACGAAATCGGTAAGAAGAGCAAGATGGCCACCGGAAGAATCGCCAAGAAGAATAAAATTATCAAAAAATAAGTCATATTTTTCTTTGTTTTTTTCAAGAAAATTCAAGGCGATGAAAATATCAACAATTTGCTCATAGATACTCGTTCCTTTTTTTACGAGAGTGTAATTAATCGAAACAACCGAAAAACCTTTCGCAACAAAATATGAATTGAAAATGTAATTAAGACCTTTGTAACCAAAGGCATAAGAGCCACCGTGAATATCAAAAATAAGATGGTTGTTACTTTTCGCCGTTGGATGATAAATATCGAGAAGATGCTCAACATTGCCGTCGTCAACGTAAGGAATGTCTTTCCAAACCCGCATTTCGGTGAATGGTTTCATCTTCTTGATGCGCTTGGCTTCGTAGATATCTAAAGTGCGCTTAAAAATTTTTAATGAGGGACGGAAGATAAACATAAATTCACCTCCTTATTAATAAGTATTTGAAACGAAAATGTTGAAAGAACGCCTTGAATTAACGATGATGATATTCGTTTATTTTCTTTCGCGTATTTTTTGTGAGATAAACTCAGCTAAACCTTCAGGAACATATGGGGAGATGTCAGCATTAAAAAGGGCTAACTCTTTGATGTATGAAGCTGATATGAAAAGATTATGACTCGATGGAAACATGACTAAAGTCTCAATGTTTGGATCACTCGTGTGGTTAAATTGAAACATCGTAATTTCGTTTTGATAGTCATTGACGTTTCTGACGCCGCGAATAATGACGCCCTCTTCTTTTTGACGAACATAATCAACAAGGATGAGATCGCTTTTTTCGATAACGACGTTTTTAATGTGGGCCGTTGCTTTTTTAAGCATTTCGACGCGTTCATCGGCCGTAAAAACATAATGCTTGTTTGGATTAACGGCCACCACCACAAAAATTGTTTCAAATAGTCGGGCGATGCGCTCGATGATGTCGATGTGTCCATTGGATACTGGATCAAAAGATCCGGGATAAATTGCTTTCTTAATCATAATTTAATTTTATCACAACTAATGTTGGTGATAACAATCATTAAATATATTTTTTGAGATTCTTCAATATGTATTGCATTTTGTGTTTTTGCTGCATAATGAAAAGGGAGGTGTGTTTATGAAGAGAATAATATATTACATTACCGGCGCTACCGGACACCTCGGTCGGACTATCGCCAATCTTTTACTGGCTCTTAGAAAAACAATTGTGGCCTTTGTTCTTCCTCGCGACAAAAAGCGCAATTTTGACAATCAAGAACAGGGTGAGGTTCATTTTGTTGAAGGCGATATTCGAAAATTCGAGGATGTCGAGAAGTTTCTCGCGTTTAAATCTGAAAACACTAATCAAATAGTTATTCACTGTGCGGGAATTATCACGGTTGAAAAATCATTTAATCAACTCGCCTATGACGTTAATGTCACAGGCACAAAAAACATTACCGATGTCGCAAAAAAACGAAAAGTAGAAAAATTCATCTATGTTTCAAGTGTTCACGCATTAAAAGAATTACCTAAAAAAGTACTTATCAGAGAGCAAAATCATTTTGATCCTAATGAGGTTAATGGTTTTTATGCAAAGACAAAAGCTGAGGCCAGCCAATACGTACTAGATGCCGCTAAAGAGGGACTTAATGCCATTATTGTTCATCCCTCAGGAATCATTGGTCCTAACGATGAGATGAATGGCCACTTCACATCAGTTCTTAAAAACTACCTTGATGGTTCTTTATCTTCAATCGTTAAAGGTGGATATAACATTGTCGATGTCCGCGATGTTGCCGACGGAATTATCAAAGCCACTGAGCGAGGCGTCGAGGGCAAATGTTATCTCTTATCGGGTCAATATCATTCTGTTTACGAAATTATCGAGATTGCCAGTCGGGTTTCAAGACGCAGGAGAATTCGTAGCGTTCTGCCTATCTGGTTTGTCAAAATGTTCGCTCCTTTAGCGGTTCTTTGGTCAAAAATTAAAAAACAACCGCCGATTTTCACTACTTATTCGATGAATGCCTTGGTCTCAAATTCAAACTTTTCGAACGCGCTCGCCGTTCGTGAGTTAGGATTTTCTGTCCGTCCTTTTGATAACACAATTGAGGATACCATTAGAGATTTAATGTCGCGAAATGAAATAACGAATAAAAACAAAAAGAAGAGAAAATAGATATCTTATAAATGTCATTATATAATAAGGACATGGTTGAAATGAAAAAGGTGAAAAAAGCTCTTTTTGCGAAGATTTATGCTTTAATTGCAATTATTTTTATATTCGCTGGATTAATCATAATCCGACTATTTGAACTATCTGCGGAATTTTGGACGCGAACTTACTATCGATTTTTGCAATCGACTTTCGGACCGCTTGTTAGTTGGATTCCTTTCTCAATTGCTGAAGTATTTTTTATTTTATTTGCATTAACAATTATTGTTCTTCTTGTTTTTATTTTTACCGATTTCGCTAAAAGAAAAGGACTCGAAGGACTTAATAAATCTCTCGCCTTACTCCTAGTTGTAGTTTCGACATTTGCATATTACTTCTCGACGGCTGGGGTTGGATATGGTCGCTATCCAGTTGATATACCACAACATCAAGAAAATGTCGAAAGCAGCGAGTATGTTCCAATCGTTGAGCACTTCTTAACAGACTTTAATGCTGTTGCGGACACTCTCGACTTCGATGTTAATGGAAGTGTCATCAAACCTTATACGATTTCTGAGTTAAACATTATTCTTCAAAACGAATTCGAGGGACTGGAATCAGACTATTTCACTCGCTTTACTCCCAACGTCAAGCCGATGTTTTTATCATTTCTATTTCGGGAGTTCAATATCACTGGTATTTCGTTTGCCCCAACAACCGAACCAAACATAAATTATTTGACACCCGATTCGCAGCTCGTCTCGACGATGGCCCATGAAATCGCTCATTCTAAAGGCGCCATGCGCGAACAGGATGCGAATTTAGTCGCCGCCTATATTCTTCTTAATAGTGAGGAGCCTTATCTGCGTTATTCTGGCTATTATACTACTTTTTATAGCATAATTTCTCTTGCAAACTTTGTTGGCGATGACCAAAAGTATAGTGAGCTTTATAACTCCTTGAGACCTGAAATTATAAACGATTATAAGTATTCGCGAGAATATTGGGCCGAGCACGATTTTCTAGACGATATGGCGACTTGGTTTAACAATTTGTATCTTAGCATCGTCGGAAACGAAGGAGTTTCTTCATATGTTGATAATCCAGACATCGATGAAACCACCGATCCTGATACCGGCGAAACCATTCAATATATAAAGGAGTTCTCGCCCTTCCAAAAGTTATATTTCTATTTCTATTACGAATAATTAGTTATTTCGTTTAATGCAAGGCTCTTAAGATAAAGATAGCCCCTCGTTGTTTCCTCGCCAATACTCGTAATCGGCTGATTAAAAATAAGTAATAAATAATCGATATTTTCTAATTCAAAAACAATCTTATATTCGCTGTCATTTTGTGGGGACGAAATTATTTTTGAATTAAGTAATGCGTTGGAACTATCGTGAGCTTGAATTAAGTAATTATCATTAGTGAACTCGCCTACTGAGTATGTTTTGTGATTGAATGCGCCAAAGTTTATGTCGATTGATAAGGTTTCTTCATAATTCGGAACGAGAACTTCTATTTTTGAATCTAATGTATCAAAGCGAAAACCTTGTTCGACGATAAAGACTGGTTCTTCGCTGCCGATTGGTTCAAAAACATAGTTTTCGTCGAAAGTCGCCGTTTCGTCTGTGAAGTTAATGCCGTGAAGGACTCTGACCTGCGCCTCTTGATTATTATCAAGACAACAAATTGTCCCGATGATAATTATAAGCAATAAGGTAATGGTAATAATGGTAATAAAAAGGGCCGGTAAATATGAAATAAACCGCCTTTTTTTCTTGAATCCAAATTCGTTGACGTTTTTGCTAAAAGAAGAGTCGCCTTCTTGGTTATACTGATTGTTTCCACTCATCAACTTAATTATAACCCATTAAGTTTTCTAAGCAAATTCGCAAAAATACTAGGCAACAGTCTTTTTCTTTTTAGGACCTTTAATTGCTACGATTAGACTTGGGATGAAAATAACTAAACCGATGATAAAAAGAGCGACCCAAACAGCAACCATAACAATAAATATGACAAAAGCGATTGGGGCTAATGGATCAATACCCTCAGCGATATAGGCTAATAAATCCTGGACGGCTTGAATGCCAAAAATAACCGCGACGATTATTGCGGCGAGACCAACTAAAGCAAAGATAATGGCAAAGATGCGTTTAACCATATTAATACCTCGTGTGATTCATCGTGGCACAAAACAAATAAATGAACAAGATTTTATGATATAAAACTAATTCCAAGGATTAGGAGCGCTCGCTTCGATAAATTGTTGATACATGACATGGCGTTGGAAAATATCAGCGTCAGTGTGAATTATACTAGTATAATAGTTTTGCTCTCGATTATTAATAATATAAGTCGATGTAACAATTTGATACATGTCATTATCCTCTAATGAGTATTTATTAAGCCCATCAATGAAAATGGTCAATGTTCCCCAAAGTTCCAACTGTTTTCCAGTTGCTTCGACTATTACCGTAGCATTATCAAAGGGAAAAGCTTTATACACATCAGCGTATGTAATATCACCGACATTCCATGCCGACCGTGATTCATTATACGATGAGCCAATAATGTCATAAGATTCAGAATAGGCATCCAATTGTGCTTGAAGGAACATTTGCTGAACGCTCAGTTTGCTAATTGTGCCGTCAATCGAAGCAAAGATAGAATCACTATTAATCTCACCAATTTTATCGTTTTTCAGGGCGCGGAGACTTTCACTTTGAACGGGTCCATCCTGAGCGGGAGCATCTAAATAAGCATCATAAATGCTTTGCACAGCTTCATCTTCAACAAGTGTTATGCTTCCGTTTAAAAGATTCGTGTTTTTATAACCATTCAATGAATAGGATTCCTTGGCAGAATCATAAATGAATTCGACCTCGCCAATCGCGCGACCATTCGACGAAGATTCGATTATCGGTACCGATTTAAAATCCGAATTTTTCATCGTCAGAACGGAATTATGATGGCTATGTCCAGTAAAAATCGCGTCAACATAATCAGCGATTGATTTATCAACGCGTTTATCAACATCATGAGTTGAGTAAATGATAATATCAGAACCGGCTTGACGAAGCCTTTGGGCTTCAGAGATGACCATTGAGGTGGCGTTGACAAATTCATAACCCTCGACAATCGGACCGTCAATGGAATCATAAACGCCGTTATCAATCGAACCGATAACACTAACGCGAGCAGGTCCGCGATTAAAAGTCGTTGATAGATAACCAAAATCATATTGACCTTCAGGATTTAAAATGTTTCCTGATAAGAAGGGAAAAGACCAATCTCCTTCCTCTTTGTTCATGGCGTAGGCGGCATTTTCTTTTAAAACATCAACGCCCCAGTCAAATTCATGATTGCCGATTGACATCGAATCAAAGCGCATTTCTTTCATGATATCTATCATGAGTTTTCCTTGGCTGATGTTTGAATCGAGACTTCCTTGAAACATGTCGCCCGAAGAAACAAGAACGACATTCGTATTCGCTTGTTCCCGTATGGTATTAACATAACCAGCTAAATAAGCCATGCCGGGTTCATTATCGTCTGGGCGATACTCAATTGAACCGTGTGTGTCATTAAGATGCAAAATCTTGATAATATCCCCGCTTTGAGGATCACCACTTTTTTGTTCATTATTTGGATCGGTAACGACCGGCGCCGCGGTCAGTTCACCATCACAACCAACTAATGCAAGAGCCAAAAGCGGTAAAAGTAAGATAATTTTCTTCATTTATTTCTCCTATTAGAATATTTTTCTCCATATGTTGTTTTAGCTACCAGTTTTGCGTTATTTAACGAACCACCGACAAGAAATAATTTAATTGTCGCCGGACAACACAATAAACCAGCGACGCTAACTTCTAATTTTGGCAAATCTTCATTGACAGTTCGAATCGAAAAGCGAGTATCTTCATTAATTTCGAACTGGGCGGATTTCTGACCTTTAATCACACCAACGATTTCACCATTAAAAAGAATTTCGACTTTAATATCACCGATCCATGTCGTCTGATCAGGACCAATAATGGTCACAAGTGAAGTTTCTGGGTGTTGATATTTCATATTCATATTCTACTAGATATGGAACCTTCTTCCAAATTCCTTTGCAACAAGCTTAGGAGCAAAAATAACAAAAAACAGCAACGTAAGGAAGGAAAAAGAAGAGGCTGCAATCGACATAAATAGAGAGCCCAAAATATCTGGACCAAAGATATCAATCAAAATTAGGACAAAGGGTATAAATCCGATAAACGATAATGAGAACTGAGCGATGACATAATCATGCAGACGATGCCTCTGTGAGAGCATGGCGATATTAATCGCCAATATAAAAAGCATTAATGTCGCCGGCATCGCATAATCAAGTGACCATTTAGCAATTTCCGAAAAGTTTTCTAAAAAAAGTGAAGAAGTCATTGAAGGTGAGGCGGTCACAAAATTGATGACGATTAAAAGAGCGGAAAGGCCAATCGCGTGCAATAAGAGTTTTTGACCAAGGTGATCGGTTCTCCGCACCGTATAAAGACCAACTAACCAAGCATATAAGATTGCCACTCCAACAATTAATGACCACAAGAAACCGTTCCAGGTTAGAAGGTTAATTAAAACACAAACGCCAATTGCCACAGGGGCGGCTATCGAAATGCCACGCGCCCATCTTTTTCGTAAATTAATAAACTTAATATATGATGGAAAAGGTTTTTTGGAGGCTGGTTCATCTCCGTGCTCGACTGGTCCATGGCAAAGAGGGCATTTCTCGCCTTTTGAAACGATATTAACTTTACAATCAGGACAAAAATCCATCTTAAGCGACCTCCTCCCAGTAATTACTTTCAACTTCCACTTCTAATCCTAAATTAACTAAATTACGAAAAAGTTGCATTGGAAGCAGCGTGTCGCGTGTCTCGCGAAGAACACTAATTGTCAAAATGTTATTAAAAGTAATGACACCGATTCCAAACGCGCAGTTGATATCGTTTGATAAGTTAAATTCAAAATCTTGAACATGTTCAGCCATCGACTGCGGAAGTTGAACAATACCAATGTTTGACATAGTCAAAGTGTTGAGTCTTCCCCCATACTTTGTCCCAGCAATAGTCATCGCGGGTTTTTTAAGAAATAAAGGGGTGAGGCGCATCGCCATATTTCGTTCGGCTTGCATATTAACATTAATGTTTTCAACGATGCTTTCTTTTGAAAGACCTTCGCTAAAACTTTTTTTCACCTGCGTAAGTATTTCATCAAATTCTCCGCGCTTATCATCCTTCACAGTCGTGTGAAAGAAGAGAGTGAAGTTGCGAAGCGATTCTGATGGAAATAGACGTCGAAGGTTAATTGGTATACAAATATTAACACGATTATTTTTAATCATTCTCTCGCCGTACACTTGATAGACGGTTTGGGTTAATAAGGCTGAAAGATATTCGGTTACAGTCGCGTTATACTGCTTGGCCAAAGCATGTAAAGCGTTCGAATCAAGACGGCCATTAATAACACCGCGTCCTTGACCGCTTGGAAAGCGGGCATCTTTAATACTAAATGGAGTGGGGACAACATAGCGTTTATGAGGATTCATCGTGGCGTATTTAAAGAAACTATCTTCCAATTCTTCGATTGATGGATCTTGGTCGACCGTTAAAACCAAGTCTTCGCTTTCCAAGTGATGACCTTTTAACTCAAGATAACGATAAGTAAGGGCTTTTAAAAAAACGACTGCTCCGGTTCCGTCGGTTAAACTATGAAAAACTTCTAAACTAATCCGCTTTTCATAATAAAACACCGTAAAGCGAAAATAGTTATTACTATAATAGTCAATTGATTTGTTAATGCGACTATCTTCAGGGCGAACACGCGCCATTTTTCTATTTTCTTCAAGATAATACCAAAAAACACCGTGCCGGACTCGCACAAACATCGCTGGAAAACGACTGCGCATATCGAGTAATGCCCGCTGCAAAACGTAAGGATCAACCTCTTCTTTAAGATTAATCGCAAAACGAAAAACACAGCTATTGCGACGACTTACCATCGCTGGATAAATTTTTGCGGCGTTATCTAAACGATACCAATCTTGATTAATGCCATTAATTTTATTCTTCATTTTTATCAGTCGTGTTAACACGACTCGTTCATACTATACGTGATTGAGGACAATTCGTAAATCATTTTACTAAGCGGAAGGCACGAGATAACGCCGAGATTCGCTTGGACATTACCTTTTGAACGAGCTTTTTGCCTTGCATAATATCAAAAGCATGAAACGCTCCTTCAATATAATTAAGTTCGACTTTAATACCGTTATTTTCAAGTTTCTTGGCATACTCAATGGCCTCATCGCGAAGGCAATCGTACTGACTTGGTTCGATATATGCGGGTGGGAGATTTTCGAAACAAGTTGAAACCGAAGGAGAAGCATATGAAAGCATGCCAAAATGACCATCTTGAAGATAAATTTTCCACATTTGCTTATTAAGCAAAGAATTCCATCCTGGTGCATCGAAATATTTTTTTATCGAGGCTGTTTTCTGTCGGTGATCAAGGGCTGGATAAATTAACATCTGAAAGCAGATTTTTGGACCTGAACGGTCACGGCTCATGTGTGTCATTGCCGCGGCAAGACCGCCACCGGCACTATCACCAGCAACCGCGATGCGATTTTTATCGATGCCAAGACGTTTAGCGTTTCGGCAAACCCATAACAGGGCCGAATAACAATCTTCCACCGGATAAGGAAAAGAATATTTGGGAGCAAGCCGATAATGAACAAAAATAACTTTGGCCTTAGCTCCGTCTGCGTAGTCGCGGCTAACTTTATGATGATGACTCGCTTCTCGAATCATGAAACCGCCTCCATGTAAATACAAAATGGCGGGGGCTTTTTCCTTTTCTATGTTTTTTGGCTCATAAATCGTTAACCGGATGGTTTTTCCGTCATAAGAGCGGATTCGTTTTTTGATCGTCCTAACACGCAGGTCAAGAACCGGGGCTTGTGTTGTAATCGCGGCGCCAGTATTACTCAGAGCAATTTTAACAGGCGTAATTTTTATCGAACCTAAAGTCATGAAGCGGGCGTAATCCTTCAACTCATCGGCAATCTGATATTTCTTATTCCAGGCGTCTGATACAATAGGTGCCATAATTTCCTCTTACTATTTAGATTAGTCTCAATTCACCTTATATTTTACCATGTTTATTAGTGAAAATATGGTTCGTTATCAAAGTTATTGAAAAAGATTTAAAAAGGACTAAGATTTATCTTACCGATGAAAAAGATCGGCTAAATAGTGGGTGCAAATTATGGCATGGACAATTGCCTTATCGCTTCTTACAATCTTCACCATGATTGGCGCTTCATTGTTTAAGCCTAATCTAAAAATTCACAAATTAAGTATTAATACTTATTGGATAATTCCTTCGCTTGGTGCACTAATTTTATTAAGCGCCAGTCTAATAACGTTTCCTGAAATACTTGCGGGTCTAACTGCCGACACGACAATTAATCCTTTAAAAATTTTGGCACTATTCTTATCAATGACACTCATGTCAATTTTTCTTGATGAAGTTGGCCTTTTCCGTTTCTTGGCAACTTACGCCCTCAAGAAAGCTAAAATTAATCAATTGACGATGTTCATTACTCTTTATGCTCTCGTCTCATTTCTAACAATTTTTACGAGCAACGACATTATTATCTTAACTTTTACGCCCTTTATTTGTTACTTTGCGAAACGCGCCAAGATTGATCCTATTCCATATTTGTTTGCTAGTTTTGTGGCGGCAAACACCTGGAGCATGATGTTGATCATCGGTAACCCCACGAATATTTACTTGGCATCAAGTCATGGCATTTTGTTTTTGGAATACGCCAAGGTTATGATTCTTCCTACAATTTTCGCTAGTCTTACATCTTTCGGGGTCCTTCTTTTAATCTTTCAAAAGAAACTGTCATCGCCGATTAGTGAGGAGGTGGAAACTGCGGCAATTAAAGATAAATTCATGTTATTCACGGGTTTGATTGCTTTGGGTGGTTGTACTTTCCTTCTAACGATATCCAATTATATTGAGCTTGACATGTACCTTATTACGCTGATTTTTGCGACTTCTTTATTGGTTGTCATTTTATTATATAAAGCATTTAAAAAATCAAAACCGACCGAAGTAGCAATGACCTTGCGCCGGCTTCCTTGGGATTTGATCCCTTTTATTATTTCGATGTTTGTTATTGTCTTGGCGCTTGATAAGCATGGGGCAACAAGATTCCTTGCTTCCTTCTTTTCTAATTCGCAACCGATTGTAAAATATGGTATTTCTTCATTTTTGATTGCGAACTTTATCAATAACATTCCCATGAGTGTTCTTTATTCCTCAGTAACTTCTTATGCCTCAAGTATCGTTACCACTGAAGCCGTTTATGCTTCGATTGTCGGAAGCAACCTTGGCGCGTTTTTAACTCCCATGGGCGCCTTAGCAGGAATGATGTGGATGGGATTATTAAAAAGCCATGGGGTTACGTTTTCATTCTTAAGTTTCGTGAAATATGGCGTCTTGCCCGCCTTTGTCGCTTTGGCAGCGGCCTTGCTCGGACTATTTATTGTTTTTATATAAGAAAATGAGGATAACCTCATTCTTTAATTTTTGTAATTTGATTGTAAGAGGCAATAACTTCTTTAGAAGGCTTTTCGAACGAATCCTTCATGACCAGCATATCCTCATACGGAATCGTTAGATGGCGTTTTTCATTTCGTTCTAAGCAAACTTCAAACGGAATATCAAAATAGACAAGCTCAATATTATTAAAAAGGTCGCGGAATATTTTTGCCCATCTCAGACGGCGAATATTCGCCGTCGCTGAAGAATCAGCAATAATCGTTGCATGCATTTTCGCTTTTTCCCGCACCAAACATTCAAACCTTTCCCAAACAACGTCTTCTTTAGAAAAGTCATCAACGCGACCAAAAAGTTCAAGTCGAACCTCATCGCTTGCGACAATAAAAGTATCAGGATGCTCTTTTAAATACTTCGCGGCATAAGTGCTCTTGCCCGAACCGGGTATTCCTGAAAGTACGATTAGCTTCTTTTCCATGTATCCTTGTCTTCTTCTTTGATGACGATAATTGAGTCAAAACTATTATTCACTTCTTCATTTGGCTCTTCAAGCAGTTTAAACATGCCGGCCATCGGGTTTAATGGAACTTTTCGTTCGCGATTGATGTTTCTTTCCCAGCAAACAGCAAAAGGCATATCAAAATAGACAAGCTCAATTTTATCGAAAAAAGCTCGAAAAGCGTTATACCATTTCATGCGTAAGGTATTTGTTAAAGCTGTTGAATCAGCAATGACAATTTCGTTTTCTTTTGTTGCGTTCTTAACCCAATTTTCAAACTCTTGCCAAACAAGCGTTTCCTGTGATCCGTCACAAGTATTTCCGGTCACAGATTTACGAACGACATCGCTTGAAACAACAGCGACTTTTGGCAAAATATTTTGAACGCCTAAAGCATAAGTCGTTTTGCCTGATCCGGGAATGCCGGACAGGATAATTAGTTTAGTCATGATTATACCTCACCATCATAAATGATGGATATCAACAATAAATACCATACCAAATGTAAATTT
>Ga0172381_10000268_pt1 | contig 63770 bp, 66 predicted proteins | sample Leawel6488metaG_FD_119754 | JGI IMG/M metagenome (GOLD analysis project Ga0172381, IMG submission 119754) | Leachate microbial communities from a municipal landfill in Southern Ontario, Canada - Leachate well 64-88 metaG | ecosystem: Engineered > Solid waste > Landfill > Unclassified | place... | reverse complement strand
TGTGAGAGGTAACGGCGAATTTTGAAACAAGCCTGCGAAAGTCAGAAAACAGGGTGGGGGGAATTGCAGCCAGCATGAGCCTGTTCACCCACTACCTGAGTTTCTGGCACTCGTTGCCTCGCACCGAAATTCATCCCTCCCCTCAAAGGGGGCGGGAAGGCGAACGCCTATTAATAAAGAGTTTCAGCCTTGCTTGCTTCCTGCTGACCTGTTACTCTACCGTTCACGGTTTTTTTAAAATTTGCGAAGCATTATTGAACTTAATCACTTAATCACTTCTTAAAAAGCCTTTAAGCCCTTAAGCCGTTCAACCAACCCTCCATACCTCCATACTCCCAAAAAAAATTAATCTTGCCAAAAAGTCATGTTCCTGCTATAATTGTAAGATTAAAGCATATAGATAGCTTAATTTTGACTTAGGACGGACATGGAAACAAAAACAAAACATTTAGACATAGATTTATCGTTTAAAAAAAATAACGTTGACGAGTTGTTTTTCAACTTGAGTGAAAACCCTGACGGATTTAAGAATAAAGATTTTCGATATACTTTGAGTTTGATTTATCAAATAATAGAGGATGAATTTAAGGATGTTTTTTTAAGCCCGAATTCTCCCGTGAGAAATACAGATTTCCATTTAATCAACGATAAAAATAATCTGTCGTTTTTTGTTACACCCACAAATAATTTTCAGTTTTATTTGAAGTCTAAAGGGTCACTGTTTAGGTACCGCTCGCAAGTTCTGAACAACCGGCAGGGTTATGTTATGCCTCTGGATTTGGTGTTGGATTATTTTGGAGGTTTTGGCGAAATCATTAATTTTGACTCACTTTCCCACACCTTTATTTATCTGAATAAGTTAACCCAATTTGTGATGAAGTTAATAGAAAAACTGTATTTTATCCCGACCGTAAAGGCAAAAGGCACAACATTTAGAATTGTCTATGAACCCATTATTGCAAACAATCAATTAGCAAGGATTATAAACCTATTTGAGGAAAATCTGCCCGAGGATTTGTTTATTCAGGGTGAAGTGCCAAAAGGTTTTGTAAGTGAGTTTATCAGAAATTATTTGAATTATGTTATTTACAAATTTTTAGGGATAAAGGCGTATAAATTCAAAAATGTTAAATCGGGCTATTATCTAATCAAAGATATTGACCAAAAAGCACTGCTGAAAACCGTCGATGTCGCCGAAAACTTCTCACAGTGGTTTGATGAGCTTTATTTGGGCAAATATGACGTCATTCCTTTCTTCAAAATACAAAAAATCAAAGATATCGAAGCTGAATTATTTGAACTGAAAGTTTACATTAAAAACCGTAAAACTGACGAAAACGTCCTGATTGACGACCTTTACTCCAAGGATGAGGTTTTCGGGGCAAATTCTTCCGATATTTCGAAAATCGTTGAAAAGCAGTTGAATTATGCCATAAAATATATGCCTGAACTTGAAAGTTTGTTTGAAGATGAAAAAAAATTATCTCTAAAACTAAATTTGAATGAAGTTTATAAAATTATTACACAAACGGCATATTATCTGCAAAAGGCACAAATAGAAGTAATCCTTCCCGACGAATTGGTGAACGTTATTGTGCCGAGAGCTTCGATTAACGCCAAAGTAAAAACAGCAAGAGCCGGCGATTTAACAGATATTTTCAACAACACTTCATCCGATAACATTTCGCTGGAAGACATTTTGGACTTCTCTTACGAGATTGCAATCGGAGATGAAAAAATCTCAATTGAAGAGTTTGAGAAACTTACAGCCGCAAATGACGGGCTTATTAAATATAAAGACAAGTACGTTTTAGTCGACAAAGACGAGAACAAAAAAATATTTGACCAAATTTTGAAAGCAAATCATTCAAAATTGACCCGATTGGAACTTATTCATGCTTCAATGTCGGGGCAGTTGGAACATTACGATTTTGATTATGATGAAGCATTTGCAAATGTTATAAAGGATTTTAACAAACCTATTGAGGTTGATACTCCTAAAAATTTAAAAGGTACCCTGAGGCCTTATCAGCAGACCGGTTTAAAATGGCTTTGGACAAATACCTCTAAGGGCTTTGGCTGTTGCATGGCTGATGATATGGGACTTGGGAAAACCATTCAGGTTATAAGCCTTATTCTGAAGATGAAAGAAGAAAACAAGCTTAAAAAACCCGTACTTGTTGTTTGCCCGACAACATTGATGGGTAATTGGATGAAAGAACTTGAAATGTTTGCCCCTGATTTGAAAGCGGCAATCTACCACGGCAGTGAAAGACAGCTGAATTTGAAAAATGACATAGTTTTAACCACTTATGCGATTATGAGAATTGACGTTGAGGAATTGAAAAAACAGGCGTGGTCAATGATAATCGTAGATGAAGCACAAAATATTAAAAACCCTGATACCGCACAAACTTTGGCAGTCAAGTCTATTAAATCGGAAATAAAAATAGCCATGACCGGTACTCCCGTAGAAAACAGGCTGACTGAATTATGGAGCATTTTCGACTTCATCAACCACGGGTATTTGGGAGTTTTGAAAGAATTTCAAAAGAGCTATGCGATTCCTATTGAAAGATTTAAGGAAAAATCCAGAGCAACCAAACTTAAATTGTCCGTTTCGCCGTTTGTTCTGAGACGCTTAAAAACAGATAAAAACGTAATCACGGACCTGCCTGAAAAACTTGTGTTGAACGATTATTGCTATCTGTCAAAATCTCAGGCAATTTTGTATGAAAAGACCTTAAATGAGATGATGGACAAAATCAGCGGATTTACCGGAATTAACCGCCGCGGAAATATTTTTAAACTCATAACAGCCCTGAAGCAAATATGCAACCATCCATACCAATTCTTAAAGGGCGGCGAAATGATTAAAGAACTTTCGGGCAAAATGGAAAAATGCACTTCTCTTGTCCAAAACATTATTGATAACGGAGAAAAAACGCTTATATTCACACAATATAAGGAAATGGGCGACATTTTGTACCAAATTCTCAGTGATGAATGCAATATAAGCCCGCTGTTTTTCCACGGCTCACTGAATGTAACTCAGCGTGAAAAACTTATCGATGAATTTCAAAACAACCCGCAAACAAAAGTTATGATACTTTCTCTAAAGGCCGGCGGTACAGGGCTAAACCTTACCAGTGCGACAAACGTAATCCATTATGACCTCTGGTGGAATCCGGCGGTTGAAGATCAGGCAACAGACAGAACATACCGAATCGGGCAGGATAAAAACGTAATGGTTCACAGATTGATAACACTGGGAACTTTTGAAGAAAAAATCGACGAAATGCTTAAAAGTAAAAAAGATTTGGCAAATATGGCGGTATATGAAGGTGAAAAAATCATCACAGAGCTTTCTGACGAAGAAATTTACGAAATTTTTACCCTGTCCGGCGGTTAGAAAAAAGTTTTCCCGTTTTTACCTGACTTTGTTTTCTTCTCCGTGCAAAAGTCTTTTGATATTTTCTCTATGCAAATAAATAATGTACACGGCTCCCAAAGCACAGTACAAAACGTATGCAACAGGCTCTTTGTGTAAATACATCAAAATCGGAGAAAGCGAAAGGGCAATAATTGAGCCTAAAGAAACGTATCTTGAAAAATAAGTTACGGCAGCCCAAATTGCCGCGATAACAAGCCCGACCTGCCAATTAAGTGCCAGTATCGTTCCCACGCCTGATGCAACAGACTTTCCGCCGGCAAATTTAAGGAAGATTGATTTGCTGTGTCCCAAAATTACCGAAACCGCACACAAAACAGGGATAAGCCCGATAGAAACAAAGGCCGTTGCAAATATTTTTGCCAAAATTACAGGCAAAGCACCCTTGAATGCGTCTAAAAGCAGAACAATAAAAAACCAATTTTTGCCCATTGCCCTTTTGACGTTTGTCGCACCGGTCGAACCCGACCCGATTGTTCGAATGTCTTGTCCGGTGAATAATTTCACCACAATATATCCGGTCGGAATTGACCCGATTAAATATGCTATTACAATTGCTAAAATTAACTCCATTTTCATTTCCCCGTTTCCTGTTTCCGGTTTCCTGTTATAACTCTCTCTATTCCAGCCAAATCTTTCTCAATTTCAATATTTTCAAACCCCGCATTTTGCATAAGTATTTTGACTTTATCCGACTGGTTTATACCCAATTCAAACATCAAATATCCGCCTTCATTGAGAAAGCCGGTGGCTTTTGTAACTATTTTCTCATAAAATTCGATTCCGTCAACATCTCGGGCAAAAAGTGCAGATTCAGGTTCAAATCCAACTTCTGTTTGAAGATTTCCCCTTTCCTTCTGCGGAATATAAGGCGGATTTGAGATTATCACATCAAATTTTTCTTCCGGATTTATGTTTGAAAAAATATCCGATTTTCTAAAAACAGCCTTGTTGAAAAGTCCTAATTTTGAAGAATTCTCTAAAGCGACCCTCAGGGCATCAGTTGAAATATCAACCCCGAGAACCTGTGAATCTGTGAGTTTTGCGATTATACAGGCAATACACCCGCTTCCTGTGCCGATATCGAGAACCCTTAGGGGATGTTTGGGTGGTTGGATGTTTGGAGGGCTTTTGAAGAAGTGATTAAGTGACTGTGACTGGGTTGAACGGTCGAAAGGTCGAAGGGTTGAACGGTCGAACGGTTCAATTACCAATTCCCAATTTCCAATTTCCTTTTCCCGTTTCCCCTTCCATGTTTCCTGTTTCCTTTCCCCCCGTCCTCTATCCTTCCATTCCTCAATGCCTCCATTGATTATTTCGACGGCTTTTCTGACAAGAATTTCAGTTTCGTCACGGGGGATTAAAACGTTTTCGTTTACTATAAAATCTTCATCCATGAAATACGCCGTGCCGATTATGTATTGAATCGGAATCCGTTTTACAGAGCGAAGAGTTACGGCCGCAAGCAAATCCTCACTGCATTCAAAATCATCGCTTAAATATATATTTACCCCGCCCAAAAAATGTTTTACGAGCATTTTTGCTTCGATTTTGGCCTCGTTGGGTTCAATTCCGCCTTCTGTTAATTTTTTTTCAATTTGTTTTATATTCATTTAAAATCTCGTCAATCATGTTTCTCAAATCCAGTCTTGATAAATCATTCAAGTCTTTTTTTTCAATGCCGTGCCTTTTGCACAGGCTGTTATAGTAAGAAATTTGTTTTTTTGTCGGAAGCTCTTTTGACATTTTAACTTCCTGTAAAAATTTCCGTTTTCTCTTCTCAAAATCTTTCTGAGCTTGAATTATAGGTGCCTGACTTTTTTTGTAATCGTAATATTTTTTACACTCTTTTATAAATAATTCGGCTTCAGAAATAAAATTCTCATCATCAATAAAGTCTTTTAAAAATTCAAACCGTGAGGCGTTTATCTCAAGATAATATTTTTCATCCTCAATAAATTTGGCCAAAATCTCACTTGTATCATGCTCGGGCAGCTTTTTGCATAAAGCTCTCAAAAAATTGCACAGTGCAGATTTTTGAGTTTTTGTAAACTCCAAAAAAATTTTGCTCTTTACTTCGTACATAACTCCTGCCGATTAGCCCCTGAAATAAGCTTAGGGCGATGTTTTTCCTCTTAACAAATCCTTTACGGACAATTTGCTTCCGATTTTGGAATTATTAAATTTCGCCAAATTCTTGTAAATCGGATCGGTTTGATTCGGATGCGAAATTTTCGGCTTGACTTGTTCTTGCGAAACTTCATCCGGCTTTTCTTCGGTCTTTTCTAAAATTTTTAATTTTCTTTTCTCATCCATAAAATTATTATACCATATTTTGGGTTATATAATATAAAAGTCTTTTCGGCTCATAAAATTGCCCCTAAAAAAGGAAACGGGAAACGGAAAGTTTTAATTTTTTTGTTGAACTTAATCACTTAATCACCCAGTCACTTAATCACTTCGTAAAAAGCCCTTCAACCATTCACCCCTTAAGCCCTTAAGCCTTTCAACTTATCGACTAAAAAAACCGTGCCACTGCCTATCGACAAGTACAAGTGAGATTTTCGGGGAATATTATCTATTTTTTAAAGTTATAACACCCGCAAGTAATGCCTTAGTGCTGCTATGTTTCCATCCTGACACGGTTCGGCAGCCTACGCCATTATAATTTAAAACGTCAACAATAATATATCCGTCCACCAAACCCGCACAAGCCTCATAGCAGGCTCTGCACCTCGCATAAGCGTTCGAGTCGAGAGATCCGCAACCTCCCCGTGGAGCACGGCTTCTCCATGCTAGCACGGTTGAAGGAATTTTACAAGAGAGGGGAAAACGTGAGACGTGAGATGTGAGATGTGAGAAGAGAAACTGGGAACGGGAAAGGAAATTGGGAATTGGTAATTGGTAATTTTTTTTGTTGCACTTAATCACTTAATCACTCAGTCACTTAATCACTTCGTAAAAAGCCATTCAACCCTTCAGCCTTTAAGCCCTTCAACCGCAGTAAAGTTCCAACTCTTCGTCCGTATTCATCTCTGTTGCTGCTACGAGAATTCTTTTTTCGTCCAGTTTTAACCCGCCGATTACGTTCTTTTCTTTTAACTCCGCTAAAAATTTATCGGAGTTATCCACTTCAATTACAAACTCGTTGAAAAAATCCTTGTTCAGCGTTTTAATACCTTTGTCTTTGAGCATTTTGGACAACTTATGTGCGTTTTGAGCAGACAAAATTCCCGCTTGTTTAAAACCTTTTTCGCCGACCAAAGTCAGATACAAAGTAGCACAAAGTGCCACCAATGCCTGATTTGAACAGATGTTGCCTGTGGCCTTCTCACGTTTTATGTGTTGTTCACGGGTTTGGATTGTAAGTGTAAATGCCTGTTTTCCATCCGCATCAAGAGTTCTGCCAGCAATTCTGCCCGGCAGTTGCCGCATAAATTTTTCCCTGCATGCCATAAATCCGCCATGGGGTCCGCCAAAAGACATTGGGATACCGAGCGGCTGAATGTCGCCCGTCACAATATCCGCACCGTATTCACTTGGGGCCTTCAAGACAGAAAGCGAAGAAATATCAACGCAAGCTACAAGCAGAGTTTTGGCTTCGGATAGAGTTTGTGTAAAATTAATATCTTCAATCGTTCCAAAAAAGTTTGGATTTTGAACCAAAACGCAGGCGTATTCGTTCAATTCAATGTTTTCACCGTCCGCTTCACCCCAAACAATTTCAATCCCGCTTGCCCGTGCGTAAGTTTTTATCACTTCCTTGTACTCCGGATTAATAGCCTCTGACACAAGTGCTTTATACCGTTTTGTAATCCTTGCCGACATCAAAATCCCCTCTGCACACGCACAAGCCCCGTCATAAACCGAAGCGTTTGAAACATCCATGCCGGTGAGGTTACAAATCATGGATTGAAATTCATACATAACCTGCAGAGTACCTTGGGAAATTTCAGGCTGATAAGGAGTGTAGGCCGTTAAAAATTCAAATCTCTGGGCAACCTGAGCGATAGCCGCGGGAATAAAATGATTATAAACCCCTGCCCCCAAAAAACTTATTAAGTCAGTGTTATTTTTTTTAGCAAGTGATTTGATTCTTTTTTGGACCTGCATTTCACTCAATGCGTCAGGTAAATTAAAACTTTTTACACGAGCCTCTTGCGGAATTTTCTCAAACAAATCTTCGACCGAGCCGACTGCAACGCCATCAAGCATTTGTTTTCTGGATTCGTCATTGTTTGCTAAAAAATTATTCATCAAGCAAGTTCTTCTTTGTAATCTTCATATTCCAACAAATCAACCGAATCAATTATTGCGGTTTTGCTTTCTATTTTGACAAGCCAGCCTTTTTCATAAGGGCTTTCGTTCAAAATCTCAGGGTTATCAACGACAGCCTCGTTTATTTCCAAAATTTTTCCTGAAATCGGCATGTAAAGTTCGGATGCGGCCTTTACAGATTCAATTGTTGCGAAAATTTCACCCTTGACAAATTCTGCTCCAACGTCAGGCAATTCAAGAAAAACTATATCACCTAATTGCTCCACCGCATAATCGGTCAAACCTATTATATATTTACCGTCTTTTTCAAGTAAATATTCGTGCGTCTTGCTGCATAAAATGCCTTCTGTTAAGCTCATATTTGTTATTCTCCTTTTGCCGGCGGGGTTGCTATCCCGCCCTACTTTATATCTTATTCTTTTTTTCCACAAACGGTCTTTTAACTATTTCCGCGTTATACAATTTCTCCCTTATTCTAACCTGAACTATGCCTCCGGTGCAAATGTCTTTAATATTTTTAACATATCCGAGTGCAATATTCTCGCCCAAAATTGGTGAAACCCCGCCGCTGGTTACTTTTCCGACCAACTCATTATTGTAAAAAATTTCGTGTTCATGTCTTGCTATTGCCTTGTCAATCATCTTTAATCCGACCAATTTTTTCTCTGTGCCATGCTCCAATTGTTTCTGAACAACTTCTTTTCCGTTGTAATCCGCCGTTTTTGTTTTTGAAACAGACCAGCCAAGCCCTGCTTCAATAGGCGTTGTTTGCTCATCCAAATCGTTTCCGTACAGGTGCAGTGCAGCTTCGAGCCTAAGAGTATCTCTTGCCCCGAGTCCGATTGGTTTTAGCCCGAATTCTTGCCCTTCATCAATAATGTAATTCCACAAAAGCTCCGAAAACTCGTTTTTAACCAGTATTTCAAACCCGTCTTCGCCTGTGTAGCCTGTCCTTGAAACAAAAAGGTTTATGTTGAAAAGCTCGGCCATTTTAATGGAAAAGAATTCCGGCTGGCTTTCTTTTTTTAATCCCATTTTTTCCATCAAGTCAGGTGCTTTAGGCCCTTGAACCGCCAGAAGTGAATAATTGTGGGATTGATTGTCGATGGAAACATCAAACCCGAGTGAATTTCTTACCATCCAGTTTAAGTCCTCATCAATTCTGGAAGCGTTAACAACTAGAAGATATTTCTCGTCTTCAATTTTGTAAATAATCAAATCATCAATAATTCCGCCGTTTTTATTAAGCAACTGGCAGTAAACCGCTTTGGGAATTGTTAATTTTGAAACGTCCTGAGGAACAAGTTTGTTTAAAAAAGCAAGCGAATCTTTGCCATATACATAAACCTCTCCCATGTGCGAAACATCAAAAAGCCCGACATTTTCCCTGACGGTTTTGTGTTCGTCAATAATCGAGGAGTATGAAACCGGCATCATCCAGCCTGCAAACTCAATCATTTTGGCCCCGAGTTTTATTTGTTCATCGTGCAAAAAAGTTTTTTTAGTCATGCTTAATCTCTCACCTTTAATTTTTATCCCAAATTTTTTTAGTGTCAAGTGGAAGGGGGAACTGGAAACGGGAAAAGGAAATTGGAAATTGGGAATTGTGAATTGAGAGCAGAACCGTTCAACCCTTCACCCCTTAAGCCCTTCAACCCTCTAACTTCCCACGCCTCGCTACGCTTACCTTCCGGAGGCTTTTAATCTTGCCAATGCTCTTGCAAGTGCTACTTCGGCACGTTTTATATCCGATTCTTCGGAACTGTCTTCAAGCCTCGCTTCTGCACGTTTTTTGGCTTCTTCGGCTCTTAAAACATCAATTTCCGAAGATCTCTCTGCGGTTTGAGTTAAAATTAACGCTTCGTTGTTTTTAAACTCAAAAACACCGCCCATAGTGGTAAAATATTCCGGTTTACCGTCAGTTACCGCTTTTGTAACCCCGATGTCCAGTGCGGAAACAAAAGGAATATGATTTAGCAAAATCCCGAATTCGCCCTGTGTACCCTTTGAATAAATTTCATCGACATCGGCGTCAAATACAACTCTTTCATGAGTTATTACTTTTAAATGCATTTTTTTTTCAGGTAGTTTATTTTCCTGCATTATTTAAGTCCCTTAGCTTGCTCTCTTGCTTCTTCGATTGTGCCAACCATATAAAATGCCTGTTCAGGCAAGTCGTCGTGTTTTCCTTCCACAATTTCTTTAAAACCTTTGAGGGTATCTTCAAGTTTAATATATTTACCTTTAAATCCGGAGAATTTTTCTGCAACAAAGAACGGCTGGGACAAAAATCTTTGGATTTTTCTTGCACGGTTAACTGTTTCTTTATCTTCTTCAGATAATTCATCCATGCCCAAAATCGCAATAATATCCTGCAATTCCTTATATTTCTGCAATATTTCAAGTACACGCTTTGTAATGTTGTAGTGTTCTTCGCCAATAATATTCGGGTCTAAAACTCTGGAAGTTGAGGCCAGAGGGTCAATTGCGGGATAAATCCCCAGCGAAGCAATTTGCCTTGATAAAACAGTCGAAGCATCAAGGTGAGAAAATGTTGTTGCCGGAGCAGGGTCGGTTAAGTCATCGGCAGGAACGTAAATCGCCTGTACGGATGTAATTGACCCGTCTTTTGTAGAAGTAATCCTTTCTTGCAATTCGCCCATTTCGGTTGCCAGAGTAGGCTGATAACCTACCGCGGACGGCATGCGGCCCAAAAGTGCGGAAACTTCGGAACCCGCCTGTGTGAATCTGAAAATATTATCGATAAACAGCAAAACGTCCTGTTTGGAAAAATCCCTGAAATATTCAGCAGCAGTCAAAGCTGAAAGCCCGACTCTCATCCTCGCCCCTGGCGGTTCATTCATCTGCCCGTAAATAAGGGCAACTTTATCAAGAACTTCTGATTCTTTAAAGTCATTCCAGAGGTCGTTTCCTTCGCGTGTTCTTTCTCCGACCCCGCCAAAAACGGAAACACCCGAGTGTTCAAGTGCTATATTGTGGATTAATTCCATAATTAAGACCGTTTTGCCAACTCCCGCACCGCCAAAAAGCCCGATTTTACCGCCTTTTTGGTATGGCTGCAACAAGTCGATAGCCTTAATCCCCGTTTCAAGAATTTCTATGTCTGTGTTCTGGTCAACCAATTTAGGCGAGTTTCTGTGTATTGGCAGATATTCTTCTGTTTCGACAGGCCCTAATTCATCAACGGGTTCGCCGATTACGTTCAGAATTCTTCCTAAAATTTGTTTTCCTACAGGAATTTTTATTGAATCTTTTGTATCAACAACTTTCATCCCCCGTCTAAGTCCGTCGGTTGATGACATCGCAACAGTTCTAACCCTGTTTGAACCGAGCATCTGCTGAACTTCTGCCGTAACTATTGTTCCGTCGTCTTTTGTTATTTTTAAAGCGTTATAAATCTCGGGCAACTCGCCTTGCTGAAATTCAACGTCGATTACCGGCCCTATTATCTGTGAAATTAAACCCTCGTTTTTAGTCAATGTTTCCATATTCAATCCTTACATGTTTCATACACAACTATGATATACCAAAAGAAAATTAATTCAAAAAATGTTTTTGTTAATTTTTGTTAAAAACGTAGCAAAAAAAATTTTCACACGCATTAAAACTAATAGGAGAAATATTTGCAAGAAAGGACAAAACAATTGAAAATTAACAGAACACAGTCAAATCAACCCTATTTCAGGTCATTAATAATTATTCAGACAAACATAGATAAAAACGCCAGCCGTATTTTGTCTGATGGTTTACAGCAAGCTCTGGCGAAAGTTGACGGCGAACCGTCCCCTGTCTGCAAGATGACTGAAAAATTCGATCTTATAGTCAACTGTTTTAGTCTGAATGAATTGTTTCTTTTTGCAGTAAGAAAACTTGATTTAAGTTCCAGACGCACTACTGCAGATTTCAACGTAAAAAATTGCCAAACTGCTCTGGAAGTAAAAGACGCTCTAACAGAAAGAGTCACAAGAATATACAGACAATTAGGCTTTAAAGATTAAACTTTGTTATATTTGTCACATTTACTGGCAAAATTTATTTTTACAGGTATTATATAAGTAAAAAGTGAAACGTGAAAGGTGAAAAAAATTGAACAGTTGAACGGTTGAACAGTTGAAAAGTTTTTAAATTTAAACTATTCGGCTCTTAAGCCCTTCAGCCTTTAAACCATTATGATATCGCTGATTGAAAAAGAAAATAACTCCACAGATAAAATTTTGAAGCCTGATTTTAACCAAAAAACAGGGCGGGAGCTGCTTGCGTTTTATCTTCAATCAAAATTCAAACAAATTTTAGCTTATGACAGAAAATATCATACCCCGATATTTATTGAAGTAAAACCCGATTTCATCTCAAAGTTTTCAAAAAGGCTTATTAATAACCCTCAAAAACGTCTTCTAATAGGAATCACGGGAGAATCTGCCTGCGGGAAATCCACAATCTGCTGTCAAATGAAAGAAACCGTAAAAGCCTTATCTTTGCCTGTTTCAATTATAAGTGCGGATAATTATTTTAACGATATTTCTTCTTTAATCAGCCGTTACGGCGATTTTGACAATTTGCGGGACAACGGTTACGACGTTGATTCGCCGGAAAGCTTCCAGCTTGACTTGCTGAAAAAAGATTTAGAAACCATATCAGGAGGCGAAGACATCAGAATTCCCGAGTATTTGGTTAACGGCACCGGAATTTCGGTTCCGAATTCTATTCCTGTAAAATCAGAAAAAATAGTTGTGGTTGAAGGCATGCCGACTATGTATAGGGATGTCAAAGATATTTTTGATGTAAAAATTTATATTGAGGTCGACTGCAAAGAGAGGGAAAAAAGATTTTTAACCCGTGCAGCCGAAAGAAATCAGGATGGGCAAAATGCCAAAAAACATTGGGAATACGTTCAGGTAGCCGGTGAAAAATACGTTCGGCCTGCCAAAAATGATGCCGATATGGTTATCTGCGGAAATGCTGATTTGACTTACTTTTCCCAAATTATCGAATATATTCACACTATTACAAATAATTTTCGGTAACTTATTTCTTCAAATAATCGCAAAGGGCTTTTAGTCCCAATTTATAGCTATTTTTGCCAAAACCTGCTATATGTCCGATGCAAACCGGTGCGATTAAAGATTTTTGCCTGAATTCTTCACGTGCGTAAATATTTGTCATATGAACTTCAACACAGGGTATGCTTACAGCAGAAATCGCATCTCTTATTGCGACGCTTGTGTGGGAATATCCGGCGGGATTAATCAAAATTCCGTCAAAATTGCTCAATGCTTGCTGGATTTTGTCGATAATTTCACCTTCTGAATTGCTCTGACAAGTTTCAACATCGACTCCAAGTTCAAAAGAATAAGCGTAAATTTCTTTTTCTAAATCGCCGAGAGTTTCGGTGCCGTATTTTTCAGGCTCCCTTATCCCCAACATATTTAGGTTAGGACCGTTGATGATTAGCAGCTTCATGTTTTAATTCCTCACTTTTCACTTTCATTCTATCATAAAATTTTTATGTTAAAATAAGGACATTAATAAAAAACACGAGGTGAATATGACTGAAAGACGCTGGTATGACAAAGACCCTATTTTAAAAGAAGCTTTAGAACTTTTGAGATTATCGTGTGATGACGCCAAAAATTCTGCTGCCGAGTTTATTCTTCAACTGCAGGAACAGGTTGCAGGCGAGGTGATTGAGCATGTTTATAACATTATGAACGAATATGAAGGCAAAGGAGCCCGCTGGTACGATAAAGATCCGGTTGTAATGAAAGCAATTGAACTTTTGATGGCCGCACCGAAGAAAACCCAAAGAAAAGCCGCCTTGAAACTTTTGCTTGCTCTTGAAGAACAAAATTTCGAAAATATGACTTTAAAATCAGAAGATTAAACAATGAAAACTCTTAACGACACTCAAAATTCAAAGGATGACAGAGGCATAGATATTCAAAAGGTGGGAATAAAACACGTTGAACTGCCGCTCACAATCCAGAGAAAAAATGAATCTAATCAGGTTGTGAACGCAAAAGCCAGAGTGAATGTCTCTTTGCCAAAGCACTACAAGGGGACGCACATGTCCAGATTTGTGGAAGTTTTGAGTGAATGGAAAAACAAAAACCTTCTGGGAGTGGATATTAAAGGGTGTTTAGCCACAATAATAAAAAAGCTGAACGCACAAAGCGGAGAATTGGAGTTTAATTTCAAATATTTTATTGATAAAAAATCTCCCGTAACAAAATTATCTTCGCCAATGAGCTACGATTGTTCATTTGAAGGTGTTTTGTCCAATCCCGGCGGAGTAAACGAAAAGTATAAATTTATTTTAGGCGTAAAAGTTCCCGTAACAACTCTTTGCCCTTGTTCAAAAGAGATTTCCGAATGCGGAGCACACAATCAGCGGGCAATTATTTCTGTTAAGATTTCTTACAACGAAAAAAACCATATTTGGATTGAAGATTTGATTAAGATAATCGAAAAATGCGGTTCTTGTGAAATTTATCCGCTGTTAAAAAGGGTGGACGAAAAATTTGTGACGGAGAAGGCTTATAAAAACCCGAAATTTGTTGAGGATATTCTCAGGGACGTCGTCTTAGCCCTCAGGGAAGATAAAACAATTACTTCGTTTGAAGTTGAGTGTGAAGCATTTGAAAGCATCCATAATCACTCCGCCTGGGCATACCAGATGGAAGGCTAGAGGTCGAAAGGTCGAAAGGTCGAAGGGTTGAAGGGCTTTTTACGAAGTGATTAAGTGACTGGGTGATTAAGTGATTAAGTTCAATAATGCTTCGCAAATTTTTAAAAAAAAGGTAACAGGGAACGGGATTTCCCGTCGTTGCGAGGAGAAACAAAGTTTCGACGAAGCAATCCAAAAAATTGCCTCATTATTCCTGAAAGGCTTTTTACGAAGTGATTAAGTAACAGTGACTGGGTTGAATGGTCGAAAGGTCGAAGGGTTGAATGGTCGAACGGTTCTGTTCTCAATTCCCAATTCCCAATTACCAATTTCCTTTCCCGTTTCCCTTAATAAAATGTAAACAATTTGCTTTTTTCTTTAAAATAAACTATAATAATTTCATTAAATGAAATCAGAGGATTTTAAATGCTAAACAGAAATACAATTGCACGCTTTTACGTCATTGCGAGACATTGGTTATCGGCCCTGACAAAGGGAATTCACCGAAGCAATCTATCCTGTGGGCGTACATTGGCAAGATTGCTTCGTCGAAACTTTGTTTCTCCTCGCAATGACGGGAAATTCCGTTTTCCTTCTCCCGTTTCTCTTCTCACGTCTCACCTCTCACGCCTCACTGTTTCTCCTCGCAATGACGTTGAAAAATCAACCTTTCGACCATTCAACCGTTCGACCTTTCAACCCGCTTTCACTCTCGCAGAAGTCCTCATCACCCTCGGAATTATCGGCGTGGTCGCAGGGCTTATGATTCCCGGAGTGATTGCCGAATCCCAAAAGGCCGCATATGTTGCGGGTGCGAGAAAAGCTTATTCTTTATGGAATCAGGCCTTAATTCAAATGGCCGCTGACAGTGGCTGTATAGGCGATTTGAGCTGTTTCTTCGATTCAGCGGATTTAAAAACCATGGGCGATAAAATAGCCGCTTATTTCAATGTGGCAAAGAATTGTGATACGACAACAACAGGCTGTTTCTCAGACACAATAGCCTTTAATTTTGACGGTAGTGACATTCACAGCGGATATGATGGCACATCCTATTACAGATTTATAACAGCAGATGGAATGGCTGTCAGACTTGTTACCCCATCTTTAGGCTGCAGTGGTTCAGTCGGTTCGTTAACCAAGGTATGTATGCTATATGTTTATATTGACGTAAACGGACTCAAAAAACCAAATGCTTTTGGACGTGATATATTTTGGTTTGCAATTGACAATGACAACGGACCTGCCTTATATCCTGCCGGTGGAGCTAAATATGATCTTTGGAAAACCAATGGCTGTAACTCGGGATATAACAACGGAACGAATAAACAAGGCAGATATTGTGCCGGCCGCATTATTGAAGAAAGCTGGCAGATGAATTATTAGGAGCGAAGGAGCGAAGTGACTGAGTGACTAAGTGATTAAGTGCAATAATGCTTCGCAAATTTTTAAAAAAACCGTGAACGGAATTTCTTGTCGTTGCGAGGAGCAAGTTTGCGACGAAGCAATCCAAAAAATTGCCTCATTATTCTGTGCCGGTGCGTTTGTGCGGCAGAAACTTGTAAATGACCTTATTTAATGCATTAACGCACCTGCTTTTACGCTAGCGAGGGAAACGGGGAAAGGGAAAGTTTTAATTTTTTTTGTTGCACTTAATCACTTAATCACCCAGTCACTTAATCACTTCGTAAAAAGCCCTTCAACCCTTCAGCCCTTAAGCCTTTCAACCGTCTCGCCACTCGGCCATTTCCTCAAGTTTTCCCCAGTCAAAGTGTTTTGAGTTGGAAAATTCAATCAACTTATTTCCGTCTAAATTTTTAAGCTTTTCAAAAAGGCGGTCATAATTTTCGTCACCGAGCATTGAAACAAAAGGTATTTGGGCTTCTTCGGCGAGTTTTTCGACCTTTATATCGTAGCTGATGGCGAGAGTTTTAATTCCGCACTTAAGTGCTATTAAGTTTGCGTGAAAACGCATGGCTATCATATATTCAAGTCGGGAAATTCTCTCAAGAATTTTTTGAGAGGTCTGGCCATATATTAATTCTGTTTTAATCTGCGGATTAATTGATTTTAAAATCTCTTGAAAATGTCTGCAAATTGTTAAATCTAGGCTGTCTTGAAATGAGTAGATTTCTATTTCTTTATCTGAAAAATTCTTGTTTATCTGTTCGGCCAACTTCACAAGTAAATTTTCTTTTAACGTTTTGAAACTTCTTAACTGCACCCCGACTTTGTTTGATGGAACAGGTGTCGGCATAACAACTTCAAACAAAGGGTCACAGACCAAATCCGCCTTTACACCCCACTTATGAAGCAAAAGCCGGCTTTTTCTGTCCCTAACCGTCACAGACGAACACTTTTGCAGCGTTTTTTTTGTCAAAAAAGCACCAAATTTATTGTTTATCGGCCCTATTCCCTGAGCGAATATTATTACCTTTTTCTTGAAAAATAAAGCTGTGTTAATCACCCAAAGGTAGTAAAGCAGGCTTTTAAGGCTTGTTACATCCTGAAGCAGGCTTCCGCCGCCTGAAACCAGAACATCACATTTTATAATTCTATAAATAACCCGACTCAAACAAAATAAGAAAGTTGAATTAACGCCGTACAAAGAGGCAGTTTTGCGTGGATTTTTAGACAGAACGGTAATATTTGCTCCAAAATCTTTAAGTTTTCCGGTCAAAACTCCTAAAATTGCTTCATCGCCGAAGTTATCAAATCCATAATAGCCCGAGATTAAAATATTTTTGTGTTTTTCACTAGATTTTTTCATATTCTGAATAAACTTCTTCTTTTGTAGGAATAGATTTAATCGCACCGATTTTTTGAGATTGGAGTCCGGAAACCACCGAGGCCAACTTTGTGGCTTCAAACGGAGAAAACCCTGAAGCGACTGCGTGTAAAAATCCACCGTTGAAAGCATCTCCCGAGCAAGTTGTATCTACGGTTGTCGGGGCAAAGAATTTGCAAAAAACGATATCTCCCGCATAACCGGTATAATACCCGCCGTCTTGAGTTGATTTGATAACAATTATATTAATTCCCGTGTCCCAAAAATATTTAATAACTTTTTCCGCAGAATTAATGTCAAAGAGCTTCGACACGTCGTTTTTGTCGCTTAAGAATAATATATCAATGTCATTTATAACTTCATCAAAAACTTCCTTAGCTTCTTCAGACGTCGTAATCAAAGGGCTGTAATTCGGGTCGTAAGCTGTAGTGAGCCCCTTTTCCTTCGCAATTTTGTAAGCTCTTTTGACAGCTTCTCTAGCCGATAAAGAAAGAGTTTGTGCGATGCCGGACGTATAAAATATTTTGGCACTTTCAATATATTTTTCGGAAATATCTTCAATCGAAAGATTGGAAGACGCCGTTCTTTTCCTGTAATAGGAAAATTCTTTGGGTCCGTTTTGGGGTCTTGCAAGCAGATAAAGCCCGTTGAAATCGTCAGTGAGCTTAACTTGAGAGATATCCAAACCCTCGGCCTGCCAGCTGTCCATCAAAAATTCTTTGAAATAGTCACATCCCACACGAGTTATATAGCCGACCTTTGAGCCTAATCTTCTGGCCGCAACTGCCGTCGCAAGAGTATCTCCGCCGTAATATTTGTCCAATGACTTTGTCAAACTCAGACTTATATCACTCGATAACTCTATTAAACCTTCGCCAAAGGTTATTATATCTAATTTCTCTACCATAAAATTTATAAATCCTTTAATTTTTCAATAACACGTTTAGCTTTTTTTGTAATCTCGGCGAAATTCGAGCCTTCGCAAAAACCTCTGCCGACGCCAACCGCTATGGCACCGGCTTTTATGTAATCAGGAACTTCGTCAAGAAGTATGTTTCCTGAAGGCATTACGCTTAAAAATGGCATCGGCCTGAGTAAATCTTCAATGTATAAAACGCCTCCAAGTGCTTTTGCAGGGAATATTTTAATCAAAGGAACACGGGTTTTCCATGCACTGTAAGCTTCGTTCGCTGTTGAAGTGCCGGCGATTAAAGGGATTTCCCTGTCTTTCGAAATTTTTACCATATTCATCTGAAAAATAGGTGAGGAAATAATTTCGGCACCCGCATCAACCGCATTATCTGCCTGTTGAGCCGTAATTATACCGCCTGCCGCCACCACTGCATTCTTGGAAACTTCATGTATTGCCTGATACAATGAGTAATTTTCAACATTTATTTCTAAAATCTTAATGCCGCCCTCTATAAGGGCATTTGCGGTATCAATAGCAGTTTGGGCATCTTTACACCTTATTATAGGATAAATTTTTTCCTCGGATATTTTTTTAATTAAGTTTTCTTGCATAATTTCCTTTTCTTTTAATTTATTATATCATAATTAAAGAATGAAAATAATAAAAAACATTAAACCGATAATAATTGTCCTTGCAATTTTAGTATTTATGCTTGTTGCGTACGTAATCTCTACGTCATTTTTTGAGCCGAAAGCATATAATTTTATGGTACAAAATTTTTCCGCAAACAAATACGGGTCTGATGATATAGTAATAATAACAATTGACGACAAATCTTTGGAAAGAATAAGATGGCCATGGAAAAGAGAATTATACAGTAAGATATTTGAATATTTAGATAAGTATTCAATGGCAAAGGCGGTCGGTTTTGACGCAATCATTGCAACTCCTGATGTCGGAAATCTCAGCTCTGATTTAAAATTTTACTCCTCAATAAAAGGAATAAATAATCTGTCGGTCGGGTTTGTTCCTCTGAATTCCCCATATCAAGCCAAAGCAGACGGTAAAAATTATGATAAAATTTTTAAAAATAAGTTTTCTATTGGCGTAAAAGACGAACGGACAAGAAAACTCCCGTCTTTTTATCAAAGTTTGTCAAAATTTCCCAAACAGTATTTTAATTCGGTGAGCAAAGTCGGCTCCGTTATAACTACGCCTGATTTTGACGGGTATATTCGCTCTATTGACCAGTTTGTCGACTACAAAGGAACCTTGTATCCGTCACTTTCTCTGAGAATGTATAATTATTTGCACCCTGATAACACGTTTATTGTGAAAGATGATAGGATAATTTCAACTAAATCTAAATTGAAAATTCCCGCTTATAGTAAATATAACGGCGTTTTCAATAATATTCATTACTATAAGCTTCTTCCAAATTCGCAATACTCGCACAAGACCTATTCAGCCATAGACATAATGGATTCTCTGGATAACATCAAAAAAGGGAAGCCGCCAGTAATTTCGCCGCAGGTTTTTGAGGATAAAATAGTATTTGTGGGAGCAAATGCTAAAGCTATTGCCGTAGGGCTTGAGGACGTTAAAAGAACCCCTATTTCCAATGACCATCCGGGGGTCGACCTTCAGGCCACAAATCTGGATAATATTTTACATAATGAATTTTTGGTTCAAACAGGAAATTTTCAGGATATATTTTATTTAATAATCCTTTTGGGGGCAACTTTTCTCGTTATAAGATATTTTTCACTCTTTGCCTCACTTGGTATTGTATCAGTGATAATGCTCGCCTTCATAGCGGTTTGTATCCTGTGTTACAGATTTAACATCGTAATAAACGTCATTACGCCGATTGCACTTCAAATAATTACGATGACGATTGCTTATTCCTACAGATTTATTCTGGAAGGAAGGAATAAAGAGAAAATCAAAAGTGCAATGGGAAGATACATATCCCAGGACGTTATGCAAAACGTTGTCAAGGACATTGACGGACTCAAGCTGGGCGGAAAACGTGCCAACGTGACCGTGCTTTTTGCCGATATAAGAGGTTTTACGTCAATGAGTGAGAAAATGAGTGCAGAAGAGGTTTCGCTCATATTAAACGAATATTTTACGGAAATTGAACCCATTATCGGCAAATATAACGGCGTTATTAACAAATTCATCGGGGATGCGGTCATGGCAATTTTCGGTGAGCCTATTCAGGATAAAAATCATGCTGAAAATGCTGTCAAATGTGCAAATGAGATACTCGAGAGAATTGAAGAATTGCAGAAAAAATGGTTAAAAGAGGGTAAACCGAAAATTGAAATCGGAGTTGGAATTAATTCAGGAGAAGCGTTTGTCGGCAATATCGGCTCCGAAAAACGTCTTGAATACACAGTTATAGGAGATGTGGTTAACCTCGCAAGCAGAATCGAAAGCTATAACAAGGTCTACAAAACCAGATTTCTGATAAGTTCTACCACCTATGAAAAAGTCCGAAACCTTGTCGACGTAATAAAAATCTCGGAAGTTTCAATCAGGGGAAAAGCAAAAAAATTAAATATTTATGAGGTTTTGAGGCTGGTAGGGTAGTCTCAAGCGGAGTTTAACGAGTTTTAATGAAGCTTAAATTTCAGCTCGCTATTCGCCCTTATACAAAACCACTCCGTCTTTTTCAATTGCGACTATTTCAAAATCTTCACCCCAGTAAACACATCCTTCGAGTTCAACATTATGATAGGCATAAAGGTTGTCGCTAGCCATCTTCACATATTTTTCAAAGTTTTTGGGAGCATTAAGAGCCAAATTTTTCACTATTTCATCCAAAATAGCCGTGCTTCCGGCAATTGTGCCGTCAGCAGAAGTTGCCTTTTTACCGTCATAAAAAATCTTTTCGCCGGCAAAAGTCATTTCTTTTAACCCGCTTTTTGCCAGAGGCAGTGAATCAGAAACCAAAATAACCTTGTCCTCCGGCTTAGACTTAAACACAAGTTTCAAAATGTCGCCGCTCAGATGCACGCCGTCGGCAATAATTTCCGTGTAAATGTTGTCGTTAACCAAAGCACTCAAAGCCGTCGAACTCTGTCTGTGGGTAATTCCGGACATTGCGTTGAAAAGGTGTGTAACTCCCGAACATCCGCTTAGGTCGGCTCCAACACAGTGTCCGGCCTGAACTTTTACCCCTTTTCCCCTTAAATATTCCCTCAAATTACCGTTTTCATCCAACTCAGGAGCGAGTGTAACTATTTTTATAAAATCGTCTTCAATCAATTTGTAATTTTCAACGGTGGGCTTCAAAAACAATTTTTCGTTGTGAATTCCTTTTTTTTCAGGGTTAATAAAAATCCCCTCAAGATGAATTCCCAAAATTTCCGCCATTTCGGAAGTTTGTTGTTTTCGGGCGGTTTTTATCCGCTCAATTTGGCGTTTAATGTTTTCTGTGGTGTCTGTTACCAGAGTAGGATAAAAACCGCCTATCCCGTGCGTCAAAAGTTTTTTTGCCAAAAATAAAATGTCTTTGGCTTCACAAGTGCTGAAATCCACCCCGAAGCAACCGTGAAAATGCTGTTCCACAAGCAACTTTGATTTGTAAAAATTCTCGTAATTCAATATTTCCATATCATCAATTCACCTTAGTACCAGTCACAGGAGTCATCCGCACATAAAATTGAGTTAAGCTCTGCCATAAACCCTTTCCTTGTCATCTCGTAAGTGACCGGTGTTATAGAAATTTTGTTGTTTCGTACGGCCGCAATGTCGGTTTTGGCGTCTTCCGGCTCATTGATAAGTTCACCGGCCAGCCAGTAGTAGACTTTACCTCTCGGGTCAATTCTTTTTTCGTAAGTATCGGTGAACATTTTTCTACCCAGCTCCGTAATCATTACGCCCGCAATGTCCTCAGGGTCAAGTGCGGGAACGTTTACGTTCAAAATAGTTTTTTTAGGGAACTGGAATTCTTTTAACTTAGGCAAGAGGCTTAAGATAAACCTTGCGGCAAATTTAAAATCTTCCATTTCGTATCTCAAACTTGCCAAAGAAACAGCAATACTGGGACAATCTAACATTGCACCTTCCATGGCACAGCTGACAGTCCCCGAATACAAAATATCAGACCCGAGGTTTGGTCCGTGATTAATCCCGGATATAACGATGTCAGGGCGTTCTTCTTCGCTCAAAATGGCATTTATTCCGATTTTAACGCAATCACCCGGCGTGCCTGTTGTTATCCAGCACCTTTTTACTCCGTTTCTCGGGTCGAGTTCTTCGACTCTCAAAGGCGTGTGTAAAGTCAGAGAGTGTCCTGCTGCACTTCTTTCCCTGTCCGGAGCTATAATATAAACCTCGTGTTCGGCCGCTAAAGTTTCAGAAAGCACCTTTATGCCGTTTGCCACAATTCCGTCATCATTAGATATTAATATTTTCATACAACTCCTCTAAACCATCTTGACTGATTCTACTTACTCTTACATTTTATCTCAATTAAGCCCAATAACAAAAAATATTAAGAAATATTACCAAAATATAGCTTATTTATATAAGAAATAGCAATTAAATATATCAAAATGTTTTTACATGAGTATAGAGGATTAAAAAAGCTAAAAAACACGAGAGATAGAGAAAATAAACTGAGGACATTAGAAAAAATTTAAAACACACATCACACTACACTTCACTTCACACTACACACTAACGAGGAATGAAACAAAGTTTGCATTCCGGAGGCCCACTTAAAACAGGCCTCTTTTTTTGTTTACTTAAAAGCATTAATCAGCATTTGGCTGGTCGATTTTCCGCCTTTTTCCACCAAACCGCAGAGGCCTTGTGGTATCTTAAAGGAATCTCCGTCACCATAAACACTTAAGGCAAAAACATCAAAACCCCATTTGTTTGGCTTTTTCATTCCGTTAATATCCACAGCAAAAGTCGGTGCAAATCCGTTGCTGTACATAAAAATTATTGTCCCATCTGACAAAATGTAAGCCGGATTTGAATTAAGAATGCCTGATTGAGAAAATCCACCGCAAGAGGCAATATACTTGTCTTTGTCTTCTTGCGTCATATTGGGGTCGATTGTATCGCCGCCATTGTAGTAAGGAATGCAGCCGTTTGAATATGCATGATTTGCACAATCTTTTGCCACATTCAACTCCGCCTTAAGTTGAGGGTAAAAGGTGCTTGTACACTCGCTAAAAGTACTGGATTTCCCGTTTATACCATAGTAACAGCTTGGATAATATCCCAAATCAGCCCTCATTTTTAATATGGCACCATTAATGGTTGAGTAAACTTTTTTAAATTGATTGTTTAAAATTTTTTGCTGAAAATCTTTCATTAAATTCGGCAAAGTCATAACAATCACGAACCCGATAATCCCGAGGGTGATTAGAACTTCACTAACCGTAAAAGCTTTACTTTGCTTAATCATATCTTTTGCCGCCTTCTTTATTCGGAATAAATAACCGTAAAATGTTTTTGTTTCATTATACAGTATGGACATTTTAAAGTCAAATATTCATAATAAGGAAAAGGGAACTTTATTATGAACACATCACAAAAATTTGGGAAAAGAATTAAAATAGAACGCATAATGCATGATTGGACAATGGAGCAATTAGCTGAAAAAGCTGATTTGGGGACAACGACTATTGCAAGTGTTGAAAAGGGAAGCACTTCTCCAACTCTTGACACGATTGAAAAACTTGCAAATGCTCTCAATTTTAAAATTCATGAGCTTTTAATTTTTGATGATATAGAAAAATTTACCAGATAATTTTGAATAGTACTTGCATTTTTCCATAAGGTATGTTATAATAGAGTTATAGAAAAAGACAGGCTCATTAATGAAATATGATGTAATTTTAACCCAATATGCAGAAGAGGCTTTCAGAAATCTGGAAAGAACTCAAAGAATTAAGCTACAATCCGATTACAAAACGATTAAAGAAATTGGTACCGACGGGTTTAATATAAAAGGTCTGGGAAACAAACTTTTTGAGATTAAAACCGATAATTTAAGATCTATTTTTGAATATAGAAAAGGACAAATAATTGTAGTAGCTTTAATTTTTGTCAAAAAGACACAGAAAACCCCTCCAAAATATTTAAAATTGGCTAAAAATATTTTAGAAAAATTTGAAAAGGAATAAAAAAATGCGAAATGACGGTTCAATATCAATAGATGAATTATTGGAAGAAACAAGGCTTAAAGACCCGGAGGCTTACAATCAAATAATGGCCGAGGTCGAAAGACGTCGGGTACTCTTTGAAAGCGGTAGGGGCGGGGCAAGAAAAAACGCGGGACGTAAAAAAGAGTATGAAGAGCGGGTTAAGGAAACCTTTAACCTCGAAAAAGCTGACGTAGTCTTTCTAAAGGATTATGCAAAAAAACAAAAAATCAGCAAAAACAAAGCTCTTCAAGAGGCAATCAAAACACTAAAAATGCAGGCCTGAAAATCTACCCGTTAATTTCCGGCCCAAACATTGCAAAATCATATTTTGCAGGGTCTTGCGGTGCCATTTTTTTTAAGTTCTCACTCAACTCCAAAACCGCCTTAAAGTCATTGCTGCTTCGCTTTAACAACCCCATTTCCCTTGAAATTCTTGCTACGTGTACATCCAGCGGAATCAGAAGCTCACTTGCCGGAATAAATCCCCAAATCCCCAAATCCACAGGGCCTTTTCTTACCATCCATCGCAAAAACATATTCATCCGTTTCATCGCCCCGCCGTTTTTGGGGTCGGGAATCAGGTGATAAAATCCCTGTCCGACTTTGTTTGCGACATTGGCATAAAAATAATCCGTTACGGTTTGAAATGCTGTTAAAATCGAATTGTTAAGCGTATACCCGTATTCGAATAACGCCTTTAACCCGCTGTCTTGTTTGTATAATTTATTTAAAATATTGAAAACCTCAATTATATCAAAATCTTTTGCAAACCTGTAGCCAAACCCTCGCAAGGACTTGGGGTTGAAATTCAGGACGAATTCAAGCGGTTTATTTTGCATTATTTCAAAAAGCTCCTCAAGTTTTTTAACAAAAACTTTTCTGCTGCCGTAAGCGAAAAGTGATGCCAAAAACGCCGCAATTTCAATATCGGCCGAATTTTTAAACCTATGCGGAAATTGAATCGGGTCGTCTTTAATAAAATCCGCCGTCTCGTATTTCTCTGTCAGTTCTTCAAGTTCATTTCGTGTAATCATATTGCTCAATCCATTTTGTGGCTATCTAAGACTATTTTAACATGAGCTTGCGGAAAAATTAAAATTTTTCTCGCAATCTCCCTTGTCCGGCTTTCATCCTTACCGCCGGCTGTCCCGCAGCCGGTAAGGATTTAGCACTTCTTAGGTCAGATTTGAAAAAGTTCTAAAAATTGTCATTTTTAGACTTTTTCTGCATCCTCCATATAAAGGCGTGCGTAACAAAATATTAAATTTGTATATAATAAAATGATTTTTTCTTTTTGTTTGAGTTAAACTCGCAGTGAAAGTATAAAAAAGAGGAATTTATCATGAATTTGAATATATTTGATATGCCTATCAACCTTAACCGATACGGAAGAAACGTTATTTTAGATAAGGCAATTAAAAAAGGTGATTGCATCCGACCCGACATGTTTTCTGTAGAAAAATTGCAGAAAGACCTGCTCAGAATAAGGGTATCAAACGAAATAGACAAGCAGCCTGCATTAGAGAGTGCTTTTAATGATTTTGTCAAAAATTGGACAAATTATGACACAAAAATTTTAGAGCCTACTCTGGAAGCTCTCAGAAATCCAAAAAGGTTTTTAGAATTTATTATCGCCAAAGTTACAAAAAACAATAAAAGCAAATACATACTTAAAAAAGCTGATTTCGTATTTGAAGATAGAGCCAAGAGTGCGGACCCTGATGATGTTTCCGGATTGTTTCAGGATATTGTAAATGTCTATATTCACAATCAAAATGCAGTAAAGAGGCAGCAGCTTGGAGATAATACCTACGTAAAAAATCTTTTAAAGCCGATTCTTGCAAGATTAAAAGAAGAGCAAAGACTTGAAGGAGCTTTTGGCGGGCTTGATAAACAGGGCTAAAATTACAATTATCTTGTGTTTCCCCAAAACTCTTTGATTATATTATTACATTCTTCTTCCAGAATTCCCGAGTAGACTTTAAGGTTTGAATTGCCCTGCCGTCTTAAATCGATTACAGACCCGAATGCCCCGTACTGCCTGTCAAAAGAGCCAAAGTAAACAGCTTTGATTCTTGATTGCAAAATTGCCCACGCACACATCGGGCAGGGTTCAAGTGTCACATAAAGTTCGCAATCGTCCAGCCGCCAATTATTTAGTACGTAAGCAGCTTGTCTTATCGCAAGAATTTCGGCGTGTGCTGTCGGGTCGTTTGTTTTTTCTCTTTTGTTGCACGCGGATGCAATAATTTTGCCGTTTTTAACTATGATGGCCCCGACGGGTACCTCGGGGGCCGAACTTTTTGCTATATCTATCGCTTGCTGCATAAATTTTTGCATGGTTTTACTCGTCAGTTTTACAAATTGCTAATTTTATTTTAACCACAAACCCATTTTTTTTGCTTGAATAAAGTTCAATTTTCCCGTTCATTGCCTCGACAAGCCCTTTTACAATAAACAGCCCCAACCCTGTTCCACGTGTCGTTCTGGTGGTTTTGTCGTCAATTCTGGTAAATTTTTCAAACAATTTTTGCAACTTATCTTTTGGAATAGCTTCACAATCATTTTTTACGCAAATAGTGGCCTTTTTATTTTTAAAAACTCCTTCTATTATTATCGGGGTATTTTCTCTTGAATATTTAATCGCATTTTCGAGCAAATTCACAAAGACCTGTTCCAGCCTGTCTTTGTCGGCCATTACAAGCGGAAAATCTTCCGGAATTTTGTTAATAATTTCCTTTTCTTCGTTTTTGACAAGTGCAATGGCGGAAGCGGATATCTTATTGAGAGAAAGCGGTTCCAGCTTCGCTCTGATTCTATCTCCTTCAATATCGGGAACAACAAGCAAGTCCTCCACCATTCTGGAAAGGCGTTCTGATTGCTTTTTAATTGTCCTTAATGATTTTTGTCTGGTTGCCTCGTCAATTTCAATATCTTGCCTCAAGAGTCTTGACGTGTAGCCCTGAATACTTGTCAGCGGGGTTCTGAACTCGTGGCTTACCGTGTCAATAAGGTTTGAGCGGAATTCATTCAACTCTTTCAATTCCACGTTGTTCTTTTTCAGCTGGATATAAGAACGGTGAATTTGGCTTGCCATTCTGTTAAATTCAAACGCCAGAAAAATAATTTCATAAGGCGTAAAAACATTGGTGATGAGCCTTATTCTACGCTGATAATTTCCTTTTGAAAGGGCGATAATCCCCTTAAATAGCTGCCTGATGTTTATGTACAGGTAATATGTGTATAAACCGACTACGAAAATTACGGTAAGTGAGGCCAAAAGTACCGCCAGAATAATTTTATAACGATTTTCATTGATTGCTTTTCTTGTAACTCCCCTCGTCGTATTTACTACTATGGTTATGTCGGGGCTGGTTTTTTTCAGGTACACGAGAGGCTGGTTTTTTATGTTCCCAAAAATCACAGGGGTATCGGTTTTTAGTTTTTTGGGCAAATACCTTATAGTACTTTGAAAATCTTTTTCCTTGTAATTGTGGGCCGCAATCAGCTTGTTTTGAGAAGACAAAACATATATCTGCCTTTTATCCTCTTTCAACGAGCGAAAGAGCTTATCTTTTACAAATTTTTCGTCGAAGGTTGCGACCAGAAAATGCTTGTTTTTTGTTGTCGTGTAGATAGAAAAAGAGTTATGCCCAAGGTTGTAATCGTGCAGTTTCATCAATTCTTCAGGAGAATTCAATATTCTTAAATCCTGAAACTCGGGAGAATTTTTCAAAACTGTTTTCAAGTATTTTCTCTTTGCTTTTATTCCTCCGCTCAAATATTCCATTGTGAATTTTATCTGGTTAAGCTCATTCAGTGACGAAACCAGAAAAACATCTATTTCTTCGGAAACCATCTTGGTGACAAGAACAGCGGAATCCCTGAGCTGCGAACGCATTGACTGCTGGTTGATATTATTAATGATAAACCCGCTTATTGCCATCGGAATAATTACGGCACCAAGGAGAACAACCAAAATTTGCTCAGCTATTTTTAATCTTTTAAATTTAATAAACTTCCTCATTTTTTATACTATTGCACCTATCTCTTTTGTTGCCGCTGTTCCGGCTTTTTAATTTCTACCGGCCCGTTTATTTTTTACCTTTTTACCCGTCCGTAAACGGTGTTAGTTTATACCCTACGTTTGTCACGGTGTGCAGGTATTTTGGGGTTTTTACGTCTGGTTCAATTTTATTTCTTAGCCCGCCAACGTGTACCCTTAACATTCTGACGTCTTCATTGCTGTCATATCCCCAAACTTCATCCAAAAGTGTCGCCAGAGTAACGGAATTGTTAAAATGCTGCATCAGGCAATACAAAATTTCAAATTCTGTCGGGGTAAGTTTTATTCTCTTGTTTACGATTATACATTCCAGTGTTTCTGGGAAAATTTCAATATCACCGACTTTCAAGACTTCCGATGACATGGAATTTTTATCCTCAATTTGGTTTCTTCTTAAAAGCACCCTTATTCTCAACAAAACCTCCTGAATATCAAACGGTTTTACCAGATAATCATCGGCTCCGCAGTCAAAGCCCTCTGTTTTATCGTTGATTGTGCCTTTTGCCGTAAGCATTAACACGGGAACCGCGAGTTTGGCCTGACGAATATTTTTGCAAACGTCAAACCCGTTCATCTTTGGCATCATAACATCGAGCAAAATAAGGTCATAAGTATTATTTAGGGCTTTATTCAAACCCTCTAAGCCATCTTTTGCAGTATCGACATAATAACCGCTTTTCCCGATGTCAAACTCTAACAATTCCCTGATTTCGTTGTCATCATCAACAATCAATATACGTTTGCCGGCTTTGTCCATAAAATTACCCCCGACGTCATTGTACAATAATCAAACGGAGGTTACAATATTTTATAAAGAATTATATCGAATTGGGTAAGAGGGAGGTATGGAAGGTTGGTTGAGGGGCTTAAGGGCTTAAGCCTTTCAACCCTTCGACCGTTCATCCTTTGCCGTTAGCTTTTCTTTCAGCAATTTTTCCGATTATGCCGATAACTAAACCTATTAAACCGCACCAGATTGCACCTCTTTTTGCTTCTTTCAATACATTTGTGAACTTGGCTTTATTAAATATTTGTTTAAATTTTGCAATCTTTTCGCTGTCAAAATGCTCTTTTTCAAAATATTCTTTTAGTTTTCCTTCTTTTTTTGCACCAAAAACATTCTTAAGATCAATCACTATATCAGGCTTATATTTGGAACGAATTTCACTTGTTGCGGATTTGATGTAGTTATCCGCATAATTTTTTATCCCCTTTTTTTCAAGGTTTACAAGCTTTCTTTGACACCTTGTTAACTCTTTTGTTTTTATTTGTTTTAGATTTTCATCGGTTATCGTTTCAATTTCTTTTTTCAATGATTCAATTTTAGTGTTTGCATTTTTAAGACGCTCCGCATAAGCATCTTTTATGAGAAGCTTAACGCCTTCTTTAACAAATTCATCTTCTTTAACCGGAAAAGCATAGCTGATTCCAGCACCTGCCACAGCACCAAATGCAGCATTGCTTACTACTGAGTTTAAAACGGATCTTGAGCGGTATTCCCTTTGAGTACCCGAATCCACACTATTTGTTTCCATGATTATCGCCTTTCACAACTTTTAATAAAAAATAGACCTTCTATTAGTATTAAAAACTAAAAACAGTTAAATTTGCCAAATATGATTGCGATAAAACTGATATTTTTGCGTAAATCCTTGCAATGAGGTGTTTTTGAACATCAAAATATATATTTACATTACGTAACATACGAGTCTTAAAAAATAATGATTGACAAAGCGGCTGATTTACCGTACAACGGTTTTAAGAAAATGGATTAGAAAATAAATGAACTTAACATCATCATTATCAATTCTAGGGAAATATTTAGATCAGCCGAGGTTGGTTAGGACATTTTCAAGGGCTGTTCCGGCGATAGCCGTGACGGGGGGAACTTTGTGTGCTTTGAATAATGTCAGCAAATCGCCCAAAGGCAAGAAACGCAAGGAATTTATCAAAAATGTTGCTGTTTTGACAGGGGCTTTGGGGTCTGCACTTTTTGCACCAAAAATTGCTTCAAAAATTTTAAAAGAACATTCTCATGAGAGTAAAATTATAAGCAGCGAGGCAATTGATGAATTTTTACACAATAATTTGGTAACGGAACGAACCCGAAATTTTTTAAATCTTGCGAAAAAGAACTTTTTAAAATTTTCAAAAGTTAAAGCCATTGTTGAAGAACTTGAAACAAAAGAAAACGGCAGAAATTTCCTGAATGAACTAATACCAAACCCTGAAAACATTAATTCTAAAGAAATTTTCTCGGAAATAAAAAAACTTTCAATAATGGGAATAATTCCGGTTTTGGGCGGAATTGCGGGCGGTGTCGTCGGAGATAAATTGACCGAAAAAAATTGGAAAGAAAAAATCCCTGACAAAATTAAAGAAGGCACATACCAGTTTCTTGCGAATATTTTTCTTTGCAATGTAGGTGCGGGAGCGGCTCTCTGGGGGATGGAGAAGGCAAAAATTCAGTCTAAATCAGCACGGGCAATCGGAATGATAGGCGGAATAATCCTTGCCGGAATTGTTTTTGGAAGTGCGGTCGCTAATCTGGTTGGAAAAATCTGTGTTGACCCTCTGCTTAAGCACAAAGACAAAAAATATGTTCACCGGCATGTTGATTTATATTCCGAAAGAAGGCCCGAGCTTCTTGACATAAGCTTGCATGTGGACGATATAGCCACTGTTGCGGTACTTTCAGGCCTAAAATGGATTGAACCGGCACTGCCTATTTTGTACTCAATTTCAGGATACAGAGCGGGAATAGGATATCGAAACGGCAAACATTAAACAGAAAAAAGTAAGAAGGAGCAAAATATGAATAATTTTGAATTTTATTGTCCGACCAAAGTAATTTTTGGAAAAGGCTGCATCGCTAATTTGAGTGAACTTATCGACAAGAATAAAAAGGTTTTGATGATTTACGGCGGCGGTTCAATTAAGAAAAACGGGGTTTATGACCAGGTTAAAAAAGCACTGAAAAATCATAAAGTTATTGAATTTTCAGGAATTGAGCCAAATCCGGCTTATGAAACCTGTATGAAGGCTGTTGAAATCGTGAAGAAAGAAAACATTGATTTTCTGCTTGCTGTAGGCGGCGGCTCAACACTTGACGGGACAAAATTTATCGCAGCGGCCTCAAAATATCAAGGCGAAGAACCATACGATTTGGTTTCAAAGGAATTGGATTTTAAAGAAGCACTTCCGCTCGGCTGCGTTATGACGCTTCCCGCAACGGGGTCTGAAATGAACTGTGCATCTGTTATTTCAAGATTAAGTACAAAAGAAAAATTTGCCATGAGAAACCCTAACATTTATCCGCAGTTTTCAATAATTGACCCTGAAACGACTTACAGCCTGCCGATTCAGCAGGTCAGAAACGGGATTGTGGACACATTTGTTCATGTGATGGAGCTTTACGCAACTTATAATGTAAACACACCGCTTCAGGACTCCTGGGCGTTGGGATTGGTTAAGACTTTGATTGAGGAAGCACCAAAAGTGCTTAAAAATAATAGGGATTATGACGCAAAGGCCAATATCTGCTGGTGTGCGACCTGTGGCTTAAACTACTGGCTTTCTGTCGGAGCTGTCCAAGACTGGTCAACACACCGAATAGGCCATGAATTGACTGCCCTTTACGGGCTGGCACACGGACAAAGTCTGGCAATTGTGCTTCCAAGACTTTGGGAGGAGCGGAAAAAAGATAAGGCCCAAAAGCTTGCCAAACTTGCAAGGGAAGTGTTTGGCTGCAAAGAAGCGGACGACTTGAAAGCAAGTGATTGTGCAATTAAAAAGAGTGAAGAATTTTTTAACTCGCTGGGTATGCCTACAAAACTCGCAGATTACGGCATAAATGCCTCAGAAGCGGCACAAAAAATCAAAGAAAGATTTGAAAAACGCTCTACTTTACTCGGCGAAGACCTTAAAGTAACCCCGAAAATGGTTTATGATATTTTACTAAAAAGCTAGATGAAGAAGGAAATTGGGAATTGGGAATTGGGAAGGGGAAAACGTGAGACGTGAGAGGTGAGACGTGAGAAGAAAAGTTTTAATTTTTTTGTTGCACTTAATCACTTAATCACCCAGTCACTTAATCACTTCTCCAAAAGCCATTCAGCCCTTAAGCCCTTCAACCAAATAGAAGCTTAGAGGTTTTGCAATGTAAACCAAATTAAACTTCCAAACTTCCAAACTTCCAAGCTTCCCTTTGCTTCCCGTTTCCTTTTTTGTGATAAAATGATACTATGCAGACAGAGAAAAAGAGGTAGCCATGGAAACAACTCACGAATCAATATCACCAAAAGAAACAATCAGGCAGGGGAGAATACAAAAATTAGCCGATTTGGCAGATAAAGGGATAAATCCTTATCCGTATTCTTTTAATAAAAATGCTAACGCACAGGATTTGCAGGAAAAGTACAAAGATTTACCTGTCGGAGAAGAAACAGAGGATTATTATTCTGTTGCAGGGCGTATAATGGCTATGAGAAATTCCGGAATGTTCATCGACTTGATGGACGCTTCGGGAAAAATCCAAGTTTTCTGCCACAAAGAGAACATGGATGAAGAGGCAATCAAAACCCTTAAATTGATTGACATAGGCGATTTCATAGGTGTCTATGGTTCAATCAGAAGGACGCCCAGAGGCGAACTTTCCATTAAGGTAAAAAAATACAAACTTCTGTCCAAAGCACTTTTGTCTTTGCCGGAAAAATTTCATGGGCTTACTGACATTGAAACCCGTTATCGGCAGAGGTACGTGGATATGATTGTTAATGAAGAATCCAGAGATACTTTAAGGAAAAGAAGTTTAATCATCCAAAAAATAAGAGAATATTTAATAAAACAAGGGTTTTTGGAAGTTGAAACTCCAATGCTTCACCCTCAAGCAGGCGGAGCAACGGCAAGACCTTTTGTTACCCACCATAACACTCATGACATGGATATGTATTTGAGAATTGCTCCGGAGCTTTACTTGAAACGGCTTATGGTCGGCGGGTTGAGCGAAAAGATTTTTGAAATCAACAGAAGTTTCAGGAACGAAGGGATGGATACAAGACATAACCCTGAATTCACAATGCTAGAGCTTTATCAAGCTTATGTCGACTACAATGAAATGATGGCTCTGGCCGAAAACATGGTAAGTTCGATTGCTCAGGACGTTTTAGGAACAATGAAAATAAAATTCGGCGACAAAGAAATCGACTTGACTCCCCCGTGGGACAGAAAAACTATGCTCGGAGCGATTAAAGAATATACCGGAATTGATTTTAATACCTATTTCACGGCGGAAGAAGCCGCCCAGCAGGCGAAAAAAATGGGTATAGAAATTGAAGAAACAGATAATTGGGGACAAATTTTGGATAAGATTTTTGAGGAAAAAGTCGAACCGCATTTGATTCAGCCGATTCACATAATTGACTACCCTCGCGATATTTCTCCGCTGGCAAAAGTTCACAGGGATAACGACCGATTAACCGAACGTTTTGAAACAAGAATTAACGGATGGGAAGTCGCAAATGCTTTCTCTGAACTGACAGACCCGATTGACCAGAGGTACCGTTTTGAGGCACAGGCAAAAGCCAAGGCTCAGGGGGATGAAGAAGCATGCGATATTGATGAAGACTTCATTCAGGCACTTGAGTACGGAATGCCTCCGACAGGCGGTATGGGTATGGGAATTGACCGATTGGTAATGCTTTTGACCAATTCTCAAACAATAAGAGAAGTTATTGCCTTCCCTACAATGCGTAAAATTCAGGGGCAATAGTCAAAATAGAGGTAGAATATGGAAAATTTGAAAATTTATCGTGACAGCGATATAGATTTAAAACTTATTAAAGATAAAAAAATCGCAGTAATCGGCTACGGTTCACAAGGGTACGGACAGTCAATGAATCTAAGAGACTCGGGCTGCAGAGTTGTTTTAGGATTGAGAAAAGGCGGAACTTCTTACCAAAAAGCCATGCTGGAAAATTTTGAAATAATGGACGTCGAAGATGCTGTAAAATGGGCGGATATCGTGCAAATTCTAATTCCCGACGAGGTTCAGGCAAAAGTTTACAAAGAGCAAATTGAACCTAATTTAAGAGCAGGCCAGTATTTAATGTTTTCCCACGGATTTAATATCCATTTCGGTAAAATTGTTGCACCCAAAGACGTAAATGTGATTATGGTTGCACCAAAAGGCCCCGGCCACGCGGTTAGAAGTGAATATCAGCTGGGTAAAGGTGTTCCTTCGCTTATTGCAATTTATCAGGATTTTTCAGGCAATTCAAGAGAGGTTGCCCTTTCTTATGCTGCGGCAATAGGCTCCGGTAGGGCGGGAATTTTCGAAACAAGCTTCAGGGAGGAAACAGAAACGGATTTGTTCGGAGAACAGGCGGTTTTGTGCGGAGGATGTTCGGCTTTGATTAAAGCCGGATTTGAAACCCTTGTTGAGGCCGGTTATTCGCCTTATATGGCATATTTTGAAGTTCTTCATGAACTTAAGCTTATTGTCGATTTAATAAATCAGGGCGGGCTTTCAGATATGAGATATTCCATCTCAAACACCGCAGAATATGGAGATTTGACAAGAGGACCAAGAATAATCACCGGAGAAACCAGGGCGGCAATGAAAAAAATTCTCTCCGAAATCCAAAACGGGACTTTTGCCAATGAGTTTGTGGATGAATACAATTCCGGATGCAAAAATTTCACCCGACTTAGAAAAGAAAACGAAGAACATTTGGTGGAAAAAGTCGGCAAGGAAATAAGAGAAAATTTTTGCTGGAACAAGAATAAGATAATAGACAGAACAAGAAATTAAGGAAAAAATATGTTTGACACAGAAACAGTATACGAAGTGGTGGTTTTCTCAATAGGAGATACCAAAGCAGGAACAAAAATGGGAAAATTGCAGTTAAAAAATCCCAAAGACGAATCTATTTTGAACTGCGTTTTGTGGGAAGAAACTCTAAACAGAATGGATGGGAAACTTTTCAGGACGGGCAATTTGGTCAGAATTGTTTCCGCAACTTTCAACGAAAAATTTAATAACTGTCTTATTTCCGCACTGGAACTTGTTAAAGAAGCCAAGATGGGAATTGACGAAGATGAGCGAAATCAAATCTATAACGAAATTTTAGGTTACATTAATAAAATTTCCGACGAAAAATTGAAAAAGTTTTTGATTGAATATTTTAAAGAACATGAAGAAAAAATCAAAATTTCACCTGCTGCAAAACTTATGCACCATAACTATCTCGGAGGTTTGCTGGTTCATATTTCTGAATGTTTAAGACTTGCTGAAGCTAATCTGAAATTGTTCAGCATGAAAATAGATTCCGACAAAGTTTATGCGGCGTGTGTTTTCCACGACATAGGCAAAATTTTTGAATACACAATTAACACAGAAACCGGATTGATTGATTATGATGAGAAGTTCCGAAAAGAATGGCTGACCCACTCTCAATATGGGTTTGCAATCTGCATGACACAAGGGTTTAAGGAAGTTGCAAAAATGATTGCGGCACATCATGCCAGATCAGAATGGGGTGCGATTTTGGATTTGAACCAGAAGGATTTAGAACCTCTGGTTTATTTAATGCACCACATTGACGACCTGTCCGCAAAGTACGGCAGGGTTAACGTTTCATTTCTGGGAAAATAATGGAATAATGTCTAGCCGGCTCATTTTTCACAAACACCGTAAGGAATTGATTTTAGACCGTTTTTAATCCAAAATTCATCACGGAAATCCTTGAAATCAACATTGATTGCAAAAAATGTTGAGCCTGAACCGGACATGATTGCTTCCGGATATTCCATTTTAATTTCTTGAAGTTCTTTGTAATCATTAATTACCGCAAACTCCAAATCATTATGCAAAAAATCTTCAATATCATTGTTTGATTTTAAAGCTTTAACTAGTTTTTTTGTCATATTAAAATTCGGTTTATTTTCAATCAAAGAAAATTTTGTATAAGCTTCTTTTGCACTAATGCCAAGACTTTTAGGTTTCACCAGAGACAGGCGAAATTCTTGAAAAGGCAATTTTTCAAGAATTTCGCCTCTGCCTGTTGCAAGACGGCATCCGCCTTCAAGGCAAAAATTCAAGTCAGAGCCGAGTTTGGCACAAAGTTCGTGCAGTTCTTTGTCTGAAAAAATATTGTCAAACAATTTGTTCAGGCCCCATAGGGTTCCTGCCGCATCGGTGCTTCCTCCCGCCAAGCCCGCTGCCACCGGAATGTTTTTTTCAATCTGGATTGAAATTGAATAATTTGAAGCATTTCTTCCTTTCCCCAATTCGGAATATTCTTCCTCGCCGGGGCGAGGGAATTTGCTCATAAATAATTCAATAGCTTTGTAAACCAAATTACTTTCATCATATGGAATTTCATCACTTGTACCTGAAAGTTTTATCTCGAATTTATTGCTTTTTTCTGCCGTTATAGTCAAAATGTCAAACAAATCAATTGTTTGCATAACGCTTTGAATATCGTGAAATCCGTCAGAACGCTTGTTTAAAATTTCAAGAGTAAGATTAATTTTAGCCGGACACTTAACTTTAATTTCCATATTTGAGCAGTTCCTCCGATAGTTTTCCGAAATCTTCGATTGAAATTGTTTCGCCTCTGGTATTTTCTGAAATTCCTAAACTTTCAAGCGATTTTGTAATATTTTCTTTTGAAAATCCGCCTGCCAAAAGACAATTTTTAACATTTTTTCTGCGTTGTGCAAACGATGCTTTTATTGTTTTTCTAAAATGCTTATAATCACTCAACTCAAGCAATGGCTTTTCTCTTACTGTTAATTTTACTAAAGCCGAATCAACTTTTGGGCTGGGATAAAAACTCTTTCTGCCCACTTTTTTAATTATTTCACAATCAGCCCAAAATTGAGCTAAAATCGTCAAAAGCCCGTATTGTTTTGAGGGACTTTTTTCAGTCGCAACTATTCTCTGAGCTACTTCGTACTGAACCATTAAAATAATATCAGAAATAACACTCCGGTTTTTGTTGTTCAAATCATCAATTTCGCCCAGAAGATGTGCGATAATAGGGCTTGTAATGTAGTAAGGAATATTCGCAACGATTTTAACTTTTTTCTCACTCAAATCGCTTAATTTTGTTTTTAAAATATCCTGATGGACAATTTCTAAATTGCCGCACTTAATTTTTTTAAGCTCTTTTATCGCATTTTCATCCAATTCTATTGCAACAACTTTTCCGGCATGCTTCACAAGTTCCTCTGTAACAAATCCGACTCCCGCTCCGATTTCTACGACGGTGTCCTCTTTGGAAATATTTGCACTATTAAGTATAGCTTGGATTGCAGCCTCATCAACAAGGAAGTTTTGCCCAAGTCTTTTTTTAGTTCTGAATGATTTTGCTCTTTGTAAGTAGTCCATGTTACTACTATATAATAATACAAACAGTAAGACAATCAGGCTAGTGTTTTTTCAAATAATTTCTGATATTTTAAAGCATGTTATAATAACTTAGGAAATTAGGGGCTATATGTTAGAGGCAGAAACAAACGAAAAAGTCGACATTGAGAGCATTTTGAACTCATTTAAGGCCGGCTTTAAACAGGCCAAAAATCACAGGGTCGGAATAGAATTTGAACGGCTTCCTATTTCTGCAAAAAATTTCAAAATGGTAGATTATTCTAAAGAAAACGGAATTCACGATTTGCTGAGAGCGTTTGCAAAACTCGACGGGTGGGATTACATTACAGACGATTACAGCATTATAGGGCTCAAAAAAGATGAAGACAGAATTACTCTGGAACCGGGCTGTCAGTTTGAATTGAGCCTTAATCCGGAAAAAAATATTTCCGAACTGAAAGATAAAATAGATTATTTCAACAAAAAAATTACGCCCGTTTTGAAAAAATATGAGATTAATCTCCTTGAATACGGGATTTCGCCGGTTTCAACCTACAAACATATAAATATAATTCCTAAAAAACGGTATCACATAATGGCAGACTATCTCTGGGGAATTCTATCCGACGTTATGATGAGAGAAACAGCAGGGATACAGGCATGTTACGACTTTTCATCCGAAGAAGATGCAATAAGAAAATTCAGACTTGCAAACATAATTTCTCCTTTTATGACGGCAATGTTTGCAAACTCACCGATAAGAGGAGGTGTAGATACCGGATATAAAACATTTAGAGGGCTTAGCTGGCTAAACACCGATAGTGAAAGATGTCCGTTTATGAGTAAAAAACTCTTTGAACATAGATCTGATTATGGCCTCAGTGATTACGTTGAAGAGGTGTTGAAAACGCCGATGATTTTCATTATGAGAGATGAAAAGCCGGTTGAGATTTTGGGGAAAATTAATTTTGAGCAATTTATGGAGGAAGGATTTGAGGGATATACAGCCACTTTAGATGATTTTAATCTGCATGCCAATTTGTACTTTCCGGATATAAGATTGAGAAGTTTTATTGAAATAAGAAACCATGATTGTGCAAACCATGGCATGCAGTATTCTATTTTGGCGATTTACAAGGGAATTTTATACAACAAAAAAGCTCTGGAAGATACAGAAAAGCTTCTGTCTGAATTTTCGTACAATGATTTGATTGAATTGAGGTATAGCGTTCCCAAAAAAGCACTTGACACTAAAATAAAAAAATTCTGCACAAAAGATATAGCAAACGAAATTTTAAAGATTGCACAAAAAGCATTGGAAGAAAACGGAGAAGACGAGGAACGCTTTTTAGAGCCGATTTTAGAGTTAACGCCTTACGGTCTTTCCCCTGCTGATGTTATTTTGGGCAATTGGAACGGCCATTGGAACAAAGATGTTTCAAAGTTGGTTAAATATTTAAATAATTGAGAATGTGGGACAAGTCTTAAGACAAATTTTGGTAAATCTTATTTAAATTGGCGAGTCCGTTCATGCTTCCGCTGAGCTGTGCCTGTGCGGCTTGTCTATCGGAATACTGGCTCGAAACAGCTTCAAATCGTGATTGATATTGTTGAATTTCGGCAAGTTTAACTTTGTCATCGCCGGCCGATTGCCTTAATTCACTTATTTTAGAGGATATTTTGTTTAAGATTCCGTCAATTGTATCATTATCGGATATAGAAGCACCTACCTCTGAAGCCAAGCTTTTAACTTCCGTTTTGAGGCTGTTTTTTGAAGAATTTTTTTGAGAATCTTTAGCTTTTTTCATTGCTTCCGTTTTTACCTGAGCGGTTTTTAATAACGTCTGCCCCTGAGCTTCTGTCGTAATGTTTTTTGTATTAATACCCAAGGCTTCCAGCTTCGCCTTTGTTGCAGCCGTAAGTGCCGTACTTGTACTGCTGCCGTTAGCTGAATTTGTCCCGTTAACTGAACTTATTGAATCACTAGCCATAATATGACTCCTTTCTCTTCTTGCCAACATTTTTTCCATCGGCAAAAAGCCAAAATCCTTTAACCGTCTCTTTAATTTTTTTGGATTAAATGTCAATATTTTATTGCGATAAATTGCAAAAATTAATCTCATTGAGGATGCGACATTTCGCATCCGGAGGGAAAAAATTTGTCAAAATATCACCGCTGTTCGAATTTTGAGGTAAAATAGTTTGTGGAAGTTTGTTATTAAAGAGGGGCTGTTATGAAAAAATTTAATAAAACCGTACCGTTTGACCCGGGGTATTCAAAAACCTCGTTTTCATTCGCCGAGCAGATTTCATGCCTTACGGGAGCTTATAATAAGACCAAAGCACCTCATCAAAAGAAATTTCAACTAAACAGACTAGAGCCTTTAATTTTAGATTTGATAAACAAAAGCGTGGCGTTTTATCTGGGATGTATGCTTTGGGGCGGATTTATCCACGAACGATTTAAGAGGGAACCGAAAGAGATTTTGGGCAATAGCACAAAAAATTTGAGCGAAAAAGAGCTTCAGGAAATTGATTGCTCGGCAGAAGCCAAATTCATTTTTCAATATATAGAAAGCTTCGACAGGGATTGCAAGTACTTTTTGAAAAAACCGGCAAATATTTCTGCTTTTATACCTGAAATACTGAGAAGTTATGTCGAGTTTGCGAATATAAATAAAAATTTTGTCAATATTAATAAGACTGATGAAATCAAACTTCCGGGGGTTTTGTCGCATTTTGGCACATTGACAAATAATCAGTTGGACGCTCTGTGTGAAAAAATTTACGAAATCATTGACTCGGGCAAAATCGAAACCCTGCTGGAACTAGGGTTTTACAAAAACTCTGATGTATAAAATATTCATTTTTATTTTGCAGGGTATTTCGTTTGAGTCAGTTCAAATTCGCCTTTATTGTTTTTTGTCAATGTTAGCCGATTATCTTTTTCTTCAGGAAGAATGTAAGTTTTAAGACCGCCGTGTATGTATTTTTTAAATTCCTCAAAGTCTTCTTCAATAAAATTTATACAGCCATGAGACATTCTGTTATTGGCTAAATCTCCATCATAAAATTTCGAAATTCTGTCTTTTTGACGAAATTTAGGAACTTTATGCAGGGCAACCACTTTTTTTGTGTCTTGCGATTTATTTGCTTTTGCACCCAAAGAAAGTGTCAAATCTCCATATGCTGATTTATTGAATGTGTTCGGAATGAGTGTGTATTCACCGGCCGGAGTCGTGTTCTTCGGCTTGCCAAGTATGCCCCTTGTATCGTTAAAATCATCCCCTATGTCCCTGCCTATGCCAATTTCAAATCTGTTTATTTCATTGCCTTCCTTATCATAAACAATAGCCGAACAGTCTTTTTTGTCTATAATTACGTAATATTCTGTTGAACTAAATTTTGCCCATGCTTTTACTTTTTGTTCGTCATCCCTAATTAAATTAATTTGTGATAATTTATCAGGCAAGTTATCCCCTTTGGCATCATCAGAAAAATCCTCGGCAAAAGAAGCTGCCGCAGTCATTATCAGAATTAACAAAATTAAAATTATTTTTTTTATCAAATTTTGTACCTCTAGAGCTTGCGGAAAAATTAAAAATTTTTCTCGCAATCTCCCTTGTCCGGCTTTCATCCTTACCGCCGGCTGTCCCGCAGCCGGTAAGGATTTAGCACTTCTTAGGTCGGATTTGAAAAAGTTCTAAAAATTGTCATTTTTAGACTTTTTCCGCATCCTCATAAGAGATATTTATAGACAAAGAGTGTACACCGAAGAATATTCGATGCACACTCCCTCATTTAATTTTAGATGGTCAATGCACTAATCGCAACAATCATTACAAGTGCTAGGTTTGTCGCAACAAGGATTTTGCACCGGAGCAGCCGGACATGGGCAAGACTGACATGGCATTGCGGCACATGGAGCCGGACAACATGGTTTAGGGCAGCATGGCTTTACGCATGGAGCCGCACATGGAGCAGGGCAACACGGAGTTGCACATGGAGCCGGACAACACGGAGTTGACAGGCATGGGCAAGATTGTGATTGGCATGAGCAAGCCGCAAAACTTGGTAATGCACCCACTGCCAATACCAAAAAAGCTCCCAAAGCTATTAATTGTTTTTTCATGATAAAGTTCTCCTTTTCAACTTTTAAACATGTACTTGAGGTAACTTAATTACATTTGGTTAACTCAATGACTTTATCATTCTATGCCTATAAAAACAAAAAAACGGTATCCAAACAGATAATCTTATCATAAACTTACGTTAGCCAATCGGGCTAGACTTAAATGGGAAATAGCAAGTAAATAGTGCCATTTGACAAAAATTTTGTACCGCTTTTGCTCAATACCCTCTCATCATGGAATAAATTACTGATTGGCCTATGTTCCTTACAATTTGTCCCGTACTGCCTGTAGTATCAGTTCCCGTTACTGTAGAGTTCGTTTGTGCATATGGATATGGTAAATTATTTCCATATCTATAATAGGGTCTTCGGTACTGATAAGGATTTAAATAATGCCCTTGGCACTGCGTTTGATAAGGGTTTTGATAATATCCCTGATTGTATTGTTGAGTATAAGGTTGAACCGTAGAATAACTCATTGCCTGAGTTGGGTACAGCGGCTGATAAGTTTGAAAAGTATAATCCGCCTGAGCGGAACCGATTGAAATAGCCATTAAAAATAACACCATTCTGTTCATAATGCACCCCTTTACTGCTTCTCTTGAATATTATTTTATGATATTAACAATTTGGGACAAAAAACAATTAACTTTGTGGGTATCAAAAATATTAGAATATTTGTATAAAAATTTACCTTATTTATTAATTTGGCTGTATAATCAAGTTATGGAAGTTATTTTTCGAAATAAAATTTTATTAACTCTGGCGGTATCTTTTTGCTTGCTTATCACGGGTTTTAATAGTGCTTTTGCGGAATATAAAGCACCAAATCCGGTTGGCTATGTTAATGATTTTGCACATGTCCTGAATGAGTCATCAGTCGCCAAATTGGATGGGGCTATTCAAGAATTAAAATCAAAAACAGGTGCAGAAATAGCGGTAGTAACCCTAACATCACTTGACGGTTATCCGATTGAAGATGTAGGGCTTGCAATCGGCAGACAATGGAAGGTCGGCCAAGCAGGCAAAGACAACGGCGTTGTTATTGTTACTGCGATAAATGATAGAAAGTTAAGAATAGAAGTCGGTTACGGAATTGAAGGCTATTTGACCGACGCACATGCCGGCCGAATTCGGGATGAATATATGACTCCTTATTTTAAAAAGGGTGATTATCAAACCGGTATAATATACGGCACGTCTGCTATTATTCAGGCGATTGCAAAGGGCTACGGAATAACTGTTTCCGGTAATTATAATTTGCCGGCTCCGACTCCTCGGGATAATCCAAGTTTGCCTTCATTGATTATGTTTATTGCCTTTATTTTCCTTTTTATTAAATACCCGTCTTTTGTTGCAGGCATGTTAATTGGAGGATTTTTGGGCGGTGGCAGAAGCAGCGGCGGCGGTTTCGGCGGCGGATCTGATTTCGGCGGCTTTGGAGGAGGCGGCGGTTTCGGTGGCGGCGGTGCTTCCGGAGGCTGGTGAAATGATAAAAGACATAGAAGGCGGTAATTTATGAATAAAGTAATAATAACTAGTAATTTGATAGAAAAACTAAAACAGGTCTTTGATAAAAAGCTTGTATCAGTAATCCTTTACGGGTCATGTGCCGGTGATGAATGCGAAAATGAATTTTCGGACATAAACATAATCGTTGTAATAGATAATTTGTTGGCTATAGATTTAAAGAATGCGAATTCTGCACTTAAGGATTTTATGAAAACCAAAAACCCTCTTCCCCTGTTTATGGACAAGGAAGAATGGTTTGATTCTTGTGATGTTTATCCTATCGAATATTCCGATATTAAGGACAGATATAGAATTTTGCACGGAGAGGACATCGTAAAACCTTTGATATTAGAAAAAACTAATTTAAGACTTCAATGCGAACATGAAACCAAAAACTTACTTATCAAATTAAGACAAAATTATTTAGCAAAAAGCAATGATTTAAAATCTATTGAATCACTGCTTAAAACGACTTCAAAAAGCTTTTTTGCACTATTTAGAGCAATTTTAAGATTGACGGAAAACGAAGTATCCTTCAATCATAAGGATGCTATCAATTCTTTAGCGGAAAAGGTGAAAATGGACAAGGATGTATTCTTAAAACTGCTGGACTTAAGAACAAATTCAAGGGCAATTTTAAAGGCTGAATATGAGATTACAATTCAAAAATTAATCGATTCGACCAATGAAATTTTGAAATATATAGATAAAATGTAAAATTAATAAGAAAAGGAGACAAAAATGGACAAAGGAAACAAAGGTTTAATTATAGGATTATCAATACTTGCGATTGTTTTAATCATTGGCGGAAGCCTCATCGGCAGTTATAATAAACTGCAGCAGCTTGATGAAGCGGTTAATTCGAACTGGGCACAAATCGAAAACCAACTTCAAAGAAGAAGTGACCTTATCCCGAATTTGGTAAATACCGTTAAGGGATATGCAAGTCATGAAAAAACTATTTTTACGGATATCGCTGAAGCAAGAGCAAAATTATCCGGTGCGGTTCAAAGCAAGAATGTAAAGGGGGTTAATCAGGCAAATGCCCAATTCAACGGAGCGTTATCAAGATTATTGGCAATAGCTGAAAATTATCCTGACCTGAAAGCTAACCAGAATTTTATAGCACTTCAAGATGAAATTGCCGGAACGGAAAACCGCCTCGCAGTTGCCAGAAAAGATTATAATGACTCTGTTAAGGACATAAATGCGATTATCAGAACATTCCCAATGTCTATTATTGCAGGCATGTCCGGCATAAAATCAAGAGAATATTTTCAGGTTGAAGAAACTGCAAAAAAAGTTCCTCAAGTGAAATTCTAATCTAATATTGGTATCCAATTAAAATGTCAACTTAATTTTTTAAGTATGTACATTTGTGCAATTGAACATATAATAAATCCAGCTTAGACTTTTATAAAAGAAGGTGGATTTTTAAATGCAGCAATTTATTGACTTTTTTAACCAAAATATTTATGGCTTTCTCGCTACTATTGACGGGAATAGACCACGCGTCAGACCTTGGGGGTTTATGTTTGAGGACGGGGGAAAAATTTGGTTCTTAACTACAAATCAAAAAAGGGTCTTCAAGCAATTGCAAGAGAATCCCTATGTAGAATTCTGTTCATGCTCTCCGGAGTTTGTATGCGGCAGAATAGGCGGAAAAATTGAATTTTGCAACGATTTAGAAATTAAAACCCGCATTCTTGATGAACGGCCTGCCCTGAAAGACATTTATGAAACCCCTGACAATCCTCTCCTAGAAGCTTTTTACCTTGAACATGGCAGTGCCTCGCTTTATTCAAGTAAGTTGGACATTGATGAATTTATTGAATTTTAATTTTTTTGCAATCTCCGGGCAAAACGCAGCCCAATAAAAAGATTATTTAAAATATTTTTGACAAATCTTGGATATTTTTTTGATAAATATTATTCATAGCAGTAGATATTAAAGTGCTAAAAACAAGATTGGTAGTTTTGTGATTATTATCATAACTTTCTATATTATTAGCCTTATAAATTTTATGGAAAATTTCTTTATTATTATCAAATACTGTAATCATCATGGTTAAATCTACAAAAGTATGTATATCGCTTTTTATTTTGCCTCTTTCTTCATAACGATAAGTAAAATTTAATATTTCAGGTTTTATTATTATAAAATTGTCATCCACATCCGTGTATGTAATTTTTAAGTTATCAAAAAACTGTGAATAATTCTGATATCCTATTTTTGTCAAACCAATACCCGTATACATATTCATTCTTCTCAAAGAGCCATTAAAGCCGTTTGGGGCTTGCACTAAAACATTGCTGGCCTCATCTGAGTTAATGTATAATAAAGTTTGTTTTTTCAAATGCTTGTTAGGTTTTATTTGATTTATAGTAATGTTTTCAAAATCCACTTTATCAATTAATATTTTTCTCTTTTGATTATTTGCTTTATTTACAATATTAGTGTAAATTTGTTTGTCATTAGGCGTTAAAAACCTTATATTATCATCCGCATAAGCACTAGCAGGTAAAACTGCTGTTTGAAACACTACAATTATAGACATCACAACTAAAAATATTTTCTGCTTCATTATATCTCCAACATTCATACTAAAATCTGTTTATTTAATATAACGATTATATAACAAACATTGACAATAATATTTTGTAGCCGAGGGGGGCTTCTAAAATTTGTGCCAGAATATAGAGAAATTAAATTATTACTAAAAGACAGTAATTTATTTGTAACAATTTCGTTATAAATGGAAGGGGGGGAGCAAATTTTATTTTTAGGAGTTTTAAATTTATTATAGTTAATTATTATGGAATTAGAAAATGCAAATATCAAAATTTACCCCAATAAAATTAAATAATTGTTATCAACATAAAAATCAAGATAGAATTCACTTTGGGAATTCATTTGAAACGGCAACTCAACTAACAAGGGTATTAAAAGATTACATTAGAATTGCAGAACCTCCCAATACAGGTACTGGCATACAAACTGTTTGTGATTGTATAGGTAAAAGATTGCAGGCTCTTATCCAAAAGGAACAACCTATAAGGATAGTTATGCCAGCTTTTCCTTTTAAATCTCCATCACCTCAAAAAGTTCTAGGTAGAAATGCTGATATGGCTGAATTTGATTGTTTACGTCTCTTTAAAGAGTTATTAAGTAAAATAGGAGAAGTTTATGCACCAGGAGCTAAAATGAAGATTTATTCTGATGGATATCCAATAGCTCCAATAATGCACGTTGATGAAGCAGAGGTTCAAGCATATTCAGATAGAGTAATGGAATTTGCAGTTAGAAATGGTCTGGAAGGGCATTTTAACATGCATTCGTTAAAAGACACTTATAATTGTAGGACTATAGAAGATTCTTTAAATTCGTTGATGAGCGATTACGGTGTATCTGCCGAACGAACAAGATTAGATATTATTGATAATCCCGATATGAGAAATGATTTTTGTGGAATACACAGGTTTGTTCGTGAAGAACAAAGTGTTCTCCACCCTGAACTTTCAAAATCTGCCATTGAAAAACAATCAAAAGCAATGGCATATGAAATAGTAAGATTTGACAGTGCTTGGGGAAAACTTATTGAACAGCAAGAGCCAGATGCTTTAAGAATTTCCTGCCACCCTCAACTTCCTGATAGTAAAAAAATTGGAATTAGATTTTCAAGAAATAGTAATAATTGGATTACGCCATGGCACTCTTCTGCGGTTAGGGTTGATGAGGATGCTTTTGTGCTTATGAAAAGGAAACAGGCAGAAGATATTGGTTTAGCGGTTGTTTATGATGCAAAAGGTCAACCAAGTCATTTTGAAATACCTGCAACAGCAAGTAGTAGTGAAAGAACCTCCATTAGAGAAAAAATATTAGAAATATCCCCGCTTAATCAAAATTTAATTTAAAAAATTATTCCACCTATTATAGGAATAGATTACAAAACACCATATAAAGAAAGGCAAATATGTTAACAAATAGAATACTACCTTATGACAAATTACCTGAACCAAGACAAATTTTGCCACCATTAACGGGCAGGATGGTTAGAGTAGAAAAAGATGTTTACACCGATGCTTCTAGAATACTTGGAGTTATAGCGAACAAAGAAGACTCAAGGTTTGTAAGCGTTCATAGACAAATTTCTAATGGAGCAATATTAGAAACCAATATAATGGGAAATCTAAAGAGGATTGCAGACAAAATTTCTAGAGCAAAAACAACATCTGGTAAAGCAATAGATTTATTACCACTTACAGAAAGAATGGCGGATTCAATAAGAAATTTTGCGAGAACAATAAAATCAATGTTTAGATTTAGGGCGTGAACTTAGTACTTATTGAGTTTTCTAATTACAGACTTGTTTCTATACACCCTTTTATTGACGGTAACGGTAGATGTGCAAGACTGCTTATGAACTTAATTTTGGTACAAAACGGATACCCGCCTGCTGTGATAAAAATGTCCAAACGCCGAGAATACATTGATGCTGTGCAAAAAGCGGATAATAAAAATATGGAAGATTTTTACAACTTTGTAGCAGATGCCCAGCTTGAAAGCCTAGAACTATATTTGGAAACGGTTAATAAGAATATTATTTGGAAATAGGTTCTATAGCGATTTCTACAAAATAAAGAGATTATATTTTTATATAGGACACCAGTGGGCATTTTAAGCTTTTGAACGGGGTGAGGTAATTTACTATCGAAAGAAAAATCAACATTGATTAAGCATGAATAATTTTACTCTATTGACAATTAAAATATTTGACAAATAATATACTGTATCAACGTATTATAATTAAGACTAAAGGAATAATTGAAGAGCTGAAATAAATTATAAATAGAAGACTTTCAGGGAGGAAACAGAAAAAGATTATGGGAACAATATTATTACAACTAGCGTTGTTTTTAACGATTTTAACAATCATTGCATTAGCTCTTGGCGATTATATGGCTAAAGTTTTCAAAGGTGAGAAAACGTTGTTATCGTTTATTTTAAAACCTATTGAAAAACTTTTGTACAAATTGTTTGGAGTTGACGAAACCACAGAAATGGACTGGAAGGCTTATTCTTTCAGTCTTATTATTTTCAATGTTTTAGGTATAATTGCCCTTTTTGCCTTGCAGGAAGTTCAACATTTATTGCCTTTTAATCCGCAAGGATTTGGAGCGGTAAGATGGGATACTGCAATAAACACCGCCGTATCTTTTGTTACAAACACAAACTGGCAAGCATACGGCGGTGAAAGCACAATGAGCTATTTAACTCAAATGTTAGGATTAACTGTTCAGAATTTCTTATCTGCTGCGGTTGGAATGGCTGTTGCGGTAGCATTTATAAGAGCGTTTACAAGCACAAAATGCCCCCCACCCCAACCCTCCCCCTCAAGGGGGGAGGGAGTTTCTCCAACCATCGGAAACTTTTGGGTGGATTTAACTCGTTCAATCGTTTATATTTTGCTTCCGCTTTCAATTTTGTATTCAATTGTTTTTGTATCGCAAGGTACGATTCAAAACCTTAACCCATACACAAAAGTTCATACAATACAGGGCGTAGAACAAATTATCGCACAAGGTCCCGTCGCATCACAAGAAGCTATAAAAATATTAGGCACAAACGGCGGAGGATTCTTTAACGCAAATTCCGCTCACCCTTACGAAAACCCGACCGCATTTACAGATTATATGCAAATTTTAGGGCTTTTGATTATATCCGCAGCTTTCCCTTTTACATTCGGTGTATTACTAAACAAAAGGAAACAAGGCTGGGCGATATTCTCGGCAATGATGATTTTATATTTACTGGGCTTAAGCGTTGCTTTATGGTCAGAATTTCATGGAAACCCTATTTTATCAAAACTCGGAATTCAACATGGGCTAAATATGGAAGGAAAAGAAGTTAGGTTTGGTATTTTAAACTCGGTTTTATTCGGGCAATCAACTACAGTAACCTCTTGCGGTGCGGTAAACGCTATGCACGACAGCTTTACACCGCTTGCCGGGATGATTTTTATGTTTAATATGATGATTGGAGAAGTCATCTTTGGCGGTGTGGGAAGCGGACTTGTCGGAATGATTTTATATGCAATTTTAACAATGTTTCTGGTCGGCTTAATGATTGGAAGAACGCCTGAAATTTTCGGTAAAAAGCTTGAGCCGTTTGAGATGATTATGGCGGTGATTGCATTAATTTTACCGTCTATAATACAGTTGATATTCGGGGCAATTGCGTCAAGTCATAATATAGGGCTGTCAAGTTTAAATAATGCGGGTCCGCATGGGCTATCAGAAATTTTATATGCATTCGCATCGGGAGCGGGAAACAACGGTTCGGCTTTCGCCGGATTGAACGCAAATACGCCGTTTTATAATTTGACAATAGCTTTTGCAATGCTGGTTGGCCGCTTCGCTACGCTTATCCCGTCACTTGCTATTGCAGGTTCTTTGATTAAGAAAAGGTTTGTACCTGATGAAGCAAAATTCCCTACGGCAAGCCCATTATTTGTGGTTATGCTGATAACCGTTGTAATTATTGTAGGGGCTTTGACATTCTTCCCTGCACTTGTTTTAGGACCGATAATTGAGCATCTTATGATGGTGGTAAATGCAGCGGGAGGTACATTTTAATGAAATCTAGTATTTTTAAAGCAGAATTTTTAATAGAAGCGATAACAGGTTCATTTTTGAAGCTTAACCCTGTAGATATGGTAAGAAATCCTGTTATGTTTGTTGTAGAAATAGGTTCAGCTGTTACAACAGCGATAACGATTTATAATATAATAAAAGGTCAACCGTTTAGTTTTGATTTGCAAATTTCCTTGTGGTTGTGGTTTACGGTTTTGTTTGCGAACTTTGCCGAAGCATTAGCGGAAGGCAAGGGAAAAGCTCAAGCTGAGGCGATGAAAAAATCAAGAAGTGAAACGTTTGCAAATGTAATACAAGGCAACGGCGAGTTAAAAACTATGCCCGCACTTTCGCTTCAAAAAGGAGATATTGTTCTTGTAAAAGATAATGAAGATATTCCTTGTGACGGTGAAATAGTTGACGGTGTTGCACTCGTTGACGAATCGGCAATTACAGGTGAATCCGCTCCCGTTGTAAGAGAATCAGGCGGAGATAGAAGTGCGGTTACCGGCGGCACAAAAGTATTATCAGGAAGTATTAAGGTACGAATTACCGCAAATCCGGGCGAAACTTTTCTTGACAGAATGATAAAAATGGTCGAGGGAGCTAAAAGACAGAAAACGCCGAACGAAAAAGCGTTGGAAATCCTTTTAATCGGCTTGACTGTTTTATTTTTGGTTGTTGTGATTACGCTGAAATTCTTTGCGGGATATATGGGTGTAAATGTTGCTATTCCTATTCTAATCGCTTTATTGGTTTGTTTAATGCCTACCACAATCGGCGGGTTGCTTCCTGCAATCGGTATTGCAGGCATGGACAGGCTTTTAACACATAATGTAATTGCACTTAGCGGCCGTGCGGTTGAAGCATCAGGCGATGTGAATATAGTTTTACTTGATAAAACAGGAACAATCACTTTAGGAAACAGGCTCGCAACTGAATTTATCCCTGCAAACGGGGTTGATGAAAAGGACTTGGCACATGCGGCAATGCTTTCTTCACTGGCTGATGATACGCCCGAAGGAAGAAGTGTTGTTGTTTTGGCTAAAGAAAAATTGCATGTCAGAGGTCGTGATATTAAGGCTCCGCATGGTGCTAAATTTATAGAATTTAGTGCAGAAACCCGTATGAGCGGTATTGATGTCGAGGATAATCTGACTAAAAGGGAGATTAGAAAAGGTGCGGTTGATGCTATTTCTAATTTAGCAAAATCACATGGTCTTGAATTTCCTGCAGAAGTCCTTTCAGCAGTTGAACTTGTTGCGGGACAAGGCGGAACACCGCTTGTGGTTGCAGAAAATGGCAAAGTCTTAGGTGTAATAAGGCTAAAAGATGTCTTAAAACAAGGAATTAAAGAAAGATTACATCAATTACATTTAATGGGTATAAAATCAGTAATGATTACAGGCGATAACCAGATGACCGCAGCCGCAATCGCAGCAGAGGCGGGAGTTAGTGACTTTGTAGCGGAGGCAAAGCCTGAAACAAAATTAGGTAAAATAAGAGATTATCAAAATGGCGGTTATATGGTTGCTATGATTGGAGATGGCACAAATGATGCCCCTGCTCTTGCTCAAGCAGATGTGGCCGTTGCAATGAACGCAGGAACACAAGCCGCACGTGAAGCTTCAAATATGATTGATTTGGATTCCTCACCTACAAAGTTGCTTGATATTGTTGAAATAGGTAAACAAATCCTTATTACAAGAGGTGCATTGACTACTTTTAGCGTTGCAAATGATGTTTCAAAATACTTTGCAATAATTCCTGCACTTTTTGTAGCTCAATTTCCTGCGTTAAAAATCTTAAACATAATGCAGCTCGCAAGTCCACAAAGTGCCATTTTATCGGCTGTTATATTTAATGCAATAGTAATACCTTGCTTAATCCCGCTTTCATTACGCGGGGTTAAATACAAACAAACAGACGTGGAAACAATGCTAAAGAAAAATATTTTTATATACGGATTTGGCGGATTATTACTGCCCTTCGTGGCAATTAAATTAATTGATATTTTAGTAGTATTATTAAGGTTGAATGGCTGAAAAGGTGAATAGCTGAAAGGTTAAAAAGTAGGTCGGGCATACTTGCCCGACAATATAAAGGAAACAAATATGAAAAATACACTTATAGCAATAAAATCATTTATAATATTTTCTATATTACTGGGGCTTATTTACCCTTTGGCAATAACAGGAATAGCACAAGTTGCTTTCACTCAGCAAGCCAACGGAAGTCTTATTGTAGAAAACGGAAAAATTGTAGGCTCAAGCTTAATTGCACAGAAATTCGATAAGCCTGAATATTTTAATTCCCGTCCTTCGGCGGTTGATTATAACGCATCAGGTTCAGGGGCAAGCAATTTTGGACCGACAAACAAAAAATTTATCGAGCAAGTGAAAACAAGAAGAGAAAAAAGCGGACAAAAAACACATTTACCCCCTGATATGGTTTTAACATCTGCAAGCGGACTTGACCCACATATCAGCTTAGAAAATGCAAAACTTCAAACAAAAAGAGTTGCGAAAATAAGGGGAATTTCAGAAGAAAAAACTAATGAATTAATTTCACAAAATACAGATTCAAATTTCTTAGGAATTTGGGGAGGGGTAAATGATTTGACTTCCACTAAAGAAAGTTCATTGCATGGTAGCGTGAATGTCCTTAAATTAAATATAGCACTAGATAAAGAAAATAAATAACATACACGTCATGCTGAACTTGTTTCAGCATCTCAAAAGCGAACGACAATGTGACCCTGAAATAAATTCAGGGTGACGTAATGAAAAGAAGGTAAATAAAATGGTAGCTCCACTTCAATCAGATTATTCAAATAGAAAAGGTATTTATAAAGACTTATACAGAGAGATAGACTCGGACAATAAAAAGAGAGAGGCTGCTCAAGTTCGAAAACCTAAAAAAGGTATCTATATAGAGCTGTATAAACAAATTGAATTTAAAAATAATGAACGTAAAAACGAACAAAGCAGTCTATATAGCCTCGCTTTTAAAAAATTTGTTAAAGATGTATTTTCCAGAATTTTTTACTTTTTTTCAGTTGCAACAAGTGAAATTAAAATGTTAATATTCGCATGTATGGTTGCAAAAAGGCCAATTAACAGTTATATTGAAAATAATATATCTGATTAGTTTAATTTTTTATTGGTGGGCTTCAGCCCATCAACATGAGGTAATATGACAGAAAACAACCGTAATCCCGAAGAATTTTTAAGAAAAATCCATGAGGGTGAAAACAACGACTCACAGAATACAAGAGGCCAAAGATTCGGACACCTAAAAATCTTTCTCGGTTTTTGTGCGGGTGTCGGTAAAACTTATCATATGCTTGAGGAAACAAGGCTTGCCGTTAAAAACGGAGTTAACACAGTAATCGGAATTGTCGAAACTCACGGACGAAAAGAAACCCAAGCCCTTTTAGACGGCTTAACAATTATTCCAAGAAAAAAAATTGAATATAACGGAATTTCCCTTGATGAAATGGATATTGACAAAATCCTTGAACTTAAGCCTGAATTGGTTATTGTAGATGAACTGGCACACACTAATATCCCGTCATCAAGGCACGAAAAGCGTTATCAGGATGTGGAAGAATTATTGAATGCAGGGATTAATGTTTTTTCAACCCTGAATATTCAGCATATTGAAAGTTTGATTGATGTTGTCCAACAATTTTCTTATGTCTCAATCCATGAAACAGTTCCAGACAGTATTATTGAATTAGCAGACGAAATTGAACTTATTGACTTAACTCCTGAAAAATTATTGGAAAGATTAAGCGAGGGGAAAGTTTATTTTCCTGAAAAAGCTAAACAGGCAATGAAACAGTTCTTTAGAAAAGGTAATCTTCTTGCACTGAGAGAATTATCACTCAGATATACGGCTAAAAGGGTTGATGAAGACGTTGTTTCCTATAAACAGCGTTACGCGATAAAAACCCCCTGGGCTGTGAGTTCAAAATTGCTTGTGGGGTTTAGTACAAGCCCGACCTCTGAAAGACTGCTTAGAATGACCCACAGAATGGCTGCTGATATGACCGCAGAATGGTTTGCCGTATATGTTGAATCCACCCGCCAATCGGTAGATATTACCGAAAAAGCACGTAATCAGTTAGACAAAAATATAAGATTAGCCGAAGAACTCGGGGCAAAAGTTGTTTCTTTAAGCGGAAATATTATTGCAGATGAAATAATTAATTTTGCTAAAGAAAATAATGTTACTTTAATTGTGGCAGGACTTTCACATCGTTCAAGAATTGAAGAAGTATTTAAAGGCTCTGTCCTTAATGAATTGACAAGAAAAAGCGGACAAATTAATTTGCTTGTGGTCGGGAGTGAAGCTCCAAAAAAATCTACTTTGGAGCGGATAAAAATTAAAAAAGAGGATTATAAACCTTATTTAATAAGCTTTTTATGTGTAGCCGCAATCGTTGCTTTCGGTATTTCTGTGCGTTCGTGGTTTGAGCCTTTTAATATCGGAATGTTGCTTTTGCTTCCGGTTGTAATCAGCAGTATCTTTTGGGAAATGCGTGTCGGATTATTTACGGCGTTCCTTGCGGTTGCGGCTTTCGACTTTTTTATGATTCCGCCATATTATACATTTGTGGTCGGAGATATAAGATATTTACCGAGCTTTTTTGTATTTATTGTAATTTCGTTGATTGTAAGCCTGCTTGCTAAAGGCATAAGATGGCAAACCGAAACTACAAGACATAGAGAAAGGTTTTTGGCTTCACTTTATTCATTCAGCAGGGAAATAATGAAAGCTAATGATAGGGATGAAATTCTTGAAAAAGCTACAAAAAATATTGAAGAAGCATTTCGCACAAATGTAGTTATATTAATTCCTGACGAAGCGGGGCAGTTAAAAGTTGAGAAAAAACAGGGCGATTTTGAGTTCAACGAAAAAGAAAAAGCGGTTGCCGTTTGGGTTCACAAAAACGGACAAAGTGCAGGCAAAAACACTCAAACACTTTCCTCTGCTCACTGGCAATATTTACCGCTAAAGAATTTGGACAGTGGGGAAGAAGAAACTTTTGGGGTGTTAGGCTTTGCTCCGATAAACCAAGAAAAATTTCTATCAGCAGAGCAACAAAGAGTACTTGAATCCTTTGCAAATATATTAGGATTATTTCTTAAAAAAAATAGCTGATTTCTGTTGAAGATTTTTTAGTTCTTTCTTGCAAATATCGGGAAAATGCCAAACAAACAAAACCGTTCTGTTTTTGTGCTTTGTTTGACTATAAAAAACGGAATCCCGAATAATTCAACTCGGCTCTTTTCAGCAAAATAAACCCAATCAGGAACGGCAATATTTTTTTCTTTTATAAACTCCAAAACCTTTTGCTTTGCTCTGATATAATCCTGTTTTTGTTTTTTGGTTTTCCTGTTTCGAGTAATTGAGTTGTTATTTACAAAATAGTGATAGTAAGTATTTTCAGCGGTAACAAGTTTATTTGAATAGTGCAAAATCTTTGCCGTAAACTCTCTGTCTTCATAAAAAACGCCTTCCTCAAACCGCAAGCCGTTTTCTTCAATTAAATTCCGCTTATAAATTTTATTCCAAACGCAACCCTCTTTGTGCATCCGGCAAACGGCATATTTCTCAGGAGTGTTAAAATAAACCTTTTCCTCCTTCAGCTTCAACCTATGTTTTTGACTATGCGGGTATTCCCTGATAAAATCGGCAACTGCGATATCGGCCGTGTGGTTAATTGCGGTGTCATAAAGTTTTTCAAAAAAGTTTAAATCTACCCAATCATCACCGTCAACAAATCCGACATAATCACCTTTTGCGATTGTTATGCCTGCATTTCTCGCACCGCTTAAACCTTTATTCGCTTGATTAATAAGCACAATACGTTTGTCAAATTCTACAAAATTTTCACAAATTTGTCGGGAGTCATCCGTTGAGCCGTCATTTACGATAATTATTTCCATATCGGCAAAAGTTTGATTAACAATGCTTTTCAAGCAACGTTCAAGATGTTTTTCACCGTTATGGACAGGTATTATTACAGATAATTTCATACTCTCACCTTTGCCCAAGCATTAGGTACAATTGGTTTATAACTTGATTTTGGGCCGTTAAACCACCTATCTGGAGCGACAATAATTTTATCGGGATTGGAGTTTAACCAAGCACCCCACCACGAAAAAGAACTGTTTGCGATAATATTATGCTTGCAGTTCTGCATAAAATAAAAATCTTCCTGCCAATTTTCGATATTTAGGATTTTTACATCAACATCAGGTTTAAAATTCCTTACAACCCAAGCTATATCATCCGAAAAGACATAAAATGCAGGATTTTCCACACGTTCAAGAATATATTTGATAGCACTTTGGTAATATTTCATTGTGCAAACGTTATAAATCTTTTCATTTTTACTGTCATTAATGTAATCTCCGCACCTGATATGAATGCTTACAGAATTTTTCTGCCGAAGTTCTTTGAATATATCCTGATTTTGGATAAAGTCTAAGTTCTTAAAAGTAAGTTCCTGTCTGATAATTTGTTCAACATCTTTAAAATATTTTTCACTTTGAAAATAACCCTCTAAATATGCATGGTGCTTGATTTTTAAGAGTTCAGGCATAAATCTGTTATTTTTTTCTTTAAAATAATTCTGTTGGAAAAGCCTTTTCCGTTTAAGCATCCAAACAATTTCATTTACACTTGCGATATTTTCCTGAATGTTAAAATTTCCGAGTTCATATTTTCTCAACTTGTAATCATCAAACTCTGTTATATCAAGTTTCAATTCCATACCTGTCCTAATCGAAATTGCACGAGCCGAAGCATATTGAAACAACTGATTCCCAACTCCACCCAACAAACTGACTATGAGCATATTTTCTCTTTCTTGTACTTCATTAGTGAATACTGATTTTCGAACTTTTCTTTAGTGAGAATATAGATTCCTGTTTTATCCCGAACAATGTAATCACCTTTGTAGCCGATAAAACAGGTTATATTTAGACAATTTTTAATCCGCAGTTCCACAAACTGCCTTTTGCCTTCAACATGTCGGAACTCATAAACAAACTTTAGACCTCCTGCGTGAACCGTAATTTTTGTTTTACCTATACTTCGGATTTTCTCTATGAATTCATCATTAATCTGAATTCCCCGTAAAATCTCATACTGATTTCCGTAGTCTTTAAATTCTGTGTTTAAATCATAATCTGTAAGCATTTATATTACCTTTCATATTTTTCTAAATCCGCAATAAATTTTTCCAAATTATCATGTCCTATTAATTCATCATTACAATCAAGCAATTTTACAACGTTTCCGCAGGATAATTTAATCCCTTTATCAATGCTTTCAGCCTTACTTAATTCATGTTCATTTTTAAAATATCTGATTTTGGGTATTTCAATTACAGATAAAAAATCTTTAATTATACTCCCTATAGAATTATCAATTATTATAATTTCATAATTCTGATAATATTGTGCTAAAACAGCGTTAAATGTGAGTCTAAACTTATTCAAATTGTCCTTAGTGATAATTAAAATGCTAATTTTGGGGTTCCTTAAATCCTGTTTTTCTTCTTTTATAACAATATTCCGCTTATCGCTTTGCCCCCTCAAATATGCATGACCGCCATATTTATAACTGGATTTATCTCTTTGAATTATTTTTATCCTTTTATCAAATTTATAAAAGAATTTTCCGACTGTAGGGTAAATATAAAAGTTAGAAAGTTCCAGAAAATTTTTGTCTAAAATATATTTATTAAAAACACTTTCATCATGCACTTTGGGAGTAATCTGATGATTTAAATCTTCATCCATCATACGTTCACAAGTAGTTAAAAGTTGTAAAAATTTATCAATTCTCCCGCCTATAATGCCTGAGTGATAATATTTGCTTCCATATCCATAAGGAATACATGTACAAGATTTTGGATTCCTTTCATAAGGAAAAAATATATTATTTTTTTCACGATTATTCATTGAGTGCTGAGCTGCAACAATTCCATCGCTATTTTTATCCGGTAAAAATTCTTTTGCTTTTACCTCTCGCAAAAATTCCATATTTGCGTTGAAAAAGAAAGCATAATCGTACTCGTTTAAAGCCTCTTTAAGTTTATTCAATATTTTGAAACGCATACAGGCAATCATTGGCCACCCCAAATTTTCCTGATGAAGTACAGTTATATTATTAGAATGTGCTTTAAATTCCTTATTATCAGTAAAAACATAATAATGTTTTTTTGAATTCTTTATGAAAAATCTTTCACAACTTTTATAAAATTCTTTCCAAAAAATAGTATATCTGCCTGTGCAGATGTATAAAATTGCTATATTTGAAGATTTGTTATAAATATTTCTTTTTTTAATCTTTTTTTTAATTTTCATTTTATCCTAAATTCTATTATCCAGTTAATGAGTAAATTACTAATTAATTATACCTAAAAAATAGATACCACATTACAAGTTACGTATATTTTTACAAAAATATACGTAACTACCTGTTCATTTAAGCTGTAAATACAGTTAGTGTTTTAAAAAGGAGATATAAAAAATGAATAATTCAGATGTTAAAAATTTATTTGGTCAAAGAATAAAAATTTTAAGAAAAAAAAGGAATCTTACTCAATCGAACATTGCAGAAATGGTAGATGTAGATGCTAAACATATTTCCTGCATAGAAAATGGGAAAAATTTCCCATCGCCTGAATTAATTGCAAAATTGGCAAATGCTTTTAACCTGCACGTAAAAGAATTGTTTGAATTTGAAAACCCACCAACATCAATTGATTTTAAAAAAGAAATAGTAAAAACTTTAGATACGGCATCCGATGAAGAAATTGAAAGAATATTTAATTTTACAAAATTTATAAGTGGATAACATAAAGTCAAGGGTGGGCAAATTTTGCCCACCAATAAAAAACTCCCCAGGTTGTCTTGGTCGCTCGCGTGTAACGGGTCTACGGATTTTCTTTTCACAAGCTTCGCTTGCTCCAAAGAAAACTCCTCGCCCTCAGCTCGCTCCCGCTGGACTCTCACAGTTGGTTCTCGCCCTAACCTATTGAGTAAACTTAAAAACAAAAAGAGAAACTGAAAAAATCAGTTTCTCTTTTTGTTAAATACTCCCCAGGTTGGACTCGAACCAACAGCCTACCGGTTAACAGCCGGTTGCTCCGCCATTGAGCTACTGAGGATTACTTTTAGTTTTGTACCCCGCAACCGGGGTTGCTCCGGAATCTAACCTCGCATGTTTCACACGCTCTGGAGCTACTGAGGATTACTTTTAGTTTTGTACCCCGCAACCGGGGTTGCTCCGGAATCTAACCTCGCATGCTTCGCACGCTCTGGAGCTACTGAGGATTACTTTTAGTTTTGTACCCCGCAACCGGGGCGGCTCCGAAATCTAACTTCGCATGTTTCACACGCTCTGGAGATTACACCCTCCATTTTATCAAAAAAATTTTACTTGTAAAGAGGATATTTACATTTCACTCAAATTGGACAACTTTACTAAGTTTTCAAAATCTGCGTGCTTTTTCGATAATTCTTTGAAAGAGCCGGCATCAACGATTTTACCTTCTTTTAGGTAAATCAGTCTGTCGCAGCTCTTAAGGGTCGATAATCTGTGAGCGATAGCAATAACGGTCTTTTCACCCTTTAATTTATTTAACATTTGGGTTATTTCATGTTCGGTTTCAACATCCAGCGACGATGTGGCCTCATCGAAAATTAATATTTCAGGCTCCCTGTACAAAGCTCTCGCTATCGCCAATCTCTGTTTCTGTCCCTGCGAAAGCCCGTTTGAACCGACTATCACATTTGAATTTATCCCATGTTCAAACCCGCTCACAAAATCGTATATACGGGCTTTTTTCAAAACCTCAATTATTTTTTTCTCATCAATTTCTTTTTCCTCGACCCCCCAGGCAACATTGCGTTTAAAAGAACCGTCTAAAATGTTCACCTGCTGCGGAACATAGCCTATCAATTTTCTCAATGAATTGAAATTGCTCTGATTTAATTTTGTCTTATCAACAAAAATTTCGCCGCTATCTATCGGCAAGAGGCCCATGATAATATCGGCCAATGTACTTTTTCCTGCTCCTGAAAGTCCTATTATCCCTAGAAATTCCCCTTTATTGATTTCCAAATTCAACGCTTTTATTACAGGGGCCTTACCATAAGAAAAGCAAATGTCCTTTAATTTTATGCCATTTTTAAACTTAATCTTAAAATCTGATTTCTCTTCGGTAAAATCAAAATCTTTTTTCTCGTATTCTGTTACCATTGTTTTCACAAAATCACGTGAGGTATTAACCGCATTTACAGATGATTGAATTCTATTCAAAGCGGGTGCTATCCTGAATATAGCGGCTACAATAATTGCGTAAGATGCGACCATCCAATACGTGTTGCCGATTTTTTGAAGGGAAATAAATCCGGCCAGCAAAAACAAAGACAAAACAACCAATATTTCAATAATGTAGGGCGAAATCCCCCCGTAAAAATTGTTTTCAAAAACAATCTTGTTGAAATCACGCTGAGCGGTTAAATATTCGTTATAAAAATGATTTTCAGCGGACAATATTTTTATTTCTTTAAGGTTATTAATATTTTCCATCATCTTTTCATTGTTTGAAACAGAAAGTTTAAAAAGTTTTTGAGAAATTTTTTCAATTTTTTTCTTCAAAAGACGGCTCTGGAATAACATGCTGAAGACAACAAAAATGCCTGTGACAAGTGCGGCAAAAGGGAATTTTATAACCAGTAACGACAAAATCATTGCGACAATTACCACGTTAGTAACCAAATTTATTACACGAAACACAAACCCGTCAAGTGTCTGAGTTATCAGAAAAGTTAGATTATAGATTTTTTCGGAGGCTGACGTCTCCATGGTGTTTTTGTATGGCGAAAAGAGATAGTAATGCATAAATTTTTTACTTATGGCCAATTTCCAGTTGTTTATAAATTTATTTTGCAGATAAAGACTCAAAATCATAAACAAATTTTTCGCCACAAACAAAAGCGTGACTATTAAACCAAGAATAAAAGCGTTTACAAGAACATTGCTAACGTGAAAAAAGTTTGCAAAGTTAAGGTAGTATTTGGTATGGATTATGCTCTGAGGGCCGATTATCAGCAAAATAAAAGGGTAGATTAAGGCTATCCCCAAAAACTCAAAAGAACCGGCGATTACAGAAAGCATAAAAAACCCAAAGAGTTTGGTTTTACGCCCCGAACCGTAATATTTTATAAATTTGGTAAAATTTTCAATAAACATAAGACTAATTTATCATAAAAAATTTAATTGTTGTATAATAATAGTGTAAAAAATAAGGAGAAACAGAAATGACAAATCCGGTGTTTAATCAGAATTTGATGGAAAGAGATACGGTTTTAGATTCAGAACCAATGACGATTAATGGGGCGATAAATAAATCATTTGTGCTTTTTGCACTTTTGTTGGCGGCAAGCCTGATTGTTTGGGATTTGTTTTTCAAAGGTTACACTGATAAGGTTGCAATGCTTGGGATGACAGGCTTTGTTACAAGTATAATTTCGTTTATAGTAATTATGTTTAACAGAAAAGTAATAGGCATTGCGGCACCTGTTTATGCGGTATCCGAAGGACTTCTTTTAGGTGCAATTTCGGCAATGATTGAGGCCAGATATCCGGGAATCGCAATTCAGGCGATAGGTTTGACATTTATGGCCTTGTTTTCAATGCTTTTTCTTTACAAAATCGGGGCTATAAAATGCACTGATAAATTCAGGAGTACTATTTTTATTTCAACGCTATCGATTGCGGGGATTTATTTGATAAATTTAATCGGGTCATTTTTCGGGATGCAAATCCCTCAAATATTTACATCCAGTGCAATCGGTATAGGGTTCAGCCTGCTTGTAGTCGGTATTGCGTCCTTAAATTTGATAATAGATTTTGATTTTATTGAACGCGGAGCACAAAGCATGCTTGGCAAAAGCTACGAGTGGTATGGTGCTTTCGGGCTTATGGTAACGCTGGTATGGCTCTACATCGAAATCCTAAACCTTTTGATGAAATTAAGAGAAAGATAATCCTAAATAAGAGATTGCGGAAAAAACAAAGGGGCCGACTAAAAAGTCCCCCCCCTTGGCAACTAGCGTCGTGCCGGAACATGATTATCGGCTCTTCAAGGAATGCCCTTAATCCGGCATCCAACACGTGAGATCCCGAATTAAGCGTGAGCGAGCTGAGGCTGAAGGGCAAAAGCGTGGTTTTGCCCGTAACGCCGTTAATTGCGAGCGAACAAGAGGGGGCGATTCTTTTGAAACCGATAATTCATGTTTCGGGATGACGAGGGGACTTTTTAGTCGGCCCCTTTGTTTAATTACTTATTTTCAATAGGTTTACCTAAATTTGACATCCCTGAATTGGGTGCTTTTGAAGGCTTTGCCTTCTTCGGTTTTTTAGTCTCTCTTTTTCCGCCTTTGTCTTTGGACATAATAAAACCCTCCTTTAATTTTTAGTAACACATTTTTCGACAATCTAATAATACCATAAATAAAACGGGAAGAGGGGGGTATGGAAGTATGGAGGGTTGGAGGGTTGGCATTTTGGTTGAAAGGCTTAAGGGCTTTTTAAGAAGTGATTAAGTGACTAAGTGATTAAGTGATTAAGTGCAACAAAAAAATTAAAACTTTCCTTTTCCCGTTCCCCGTTTCCCTTAATAAAATGTAAACAATTTGACAAAACCCCTAAAAAAATGTTATACTTAAGGCAAATTAATTAGAAAGGGTAAAGAATTGAAAAAATTTTGTAAATATTTTTTTGGATTGCTTCGTCGCAAATTTGCTCCTCGCAACGACGAGAACGCTCTTTTGCATGGGGCAGAACATTTACCCCCTCGCAACGACACGGAATTCAATTCCCAATTTCCAATTACCAATTTCCGTTTCCCATTTACCTTTTCCCTTTCCAATAGTTTGGCCTTCACTTTGGCCGAAGTATTAATCACCCTCGGGATTATCGGCGTGGTCGCAGGGCTAATGATTCCCGGAGTGATTGCCAATTCTCAAAAAGCAGGATACGTTGCGGGCGTAAAAAGTGCCTATTCAAAGTGGAATCAGGCACTGATTCAAATGGCCGCCGATTCAGGCTGTATAGGCGACTTGAGCTGTTTTTTTGATTCTGCCGATTTACACACCATGGGCGATAAAATAGCCGCTTATTTTAATGTGGTAAAAAATTGTGATACCACCACTTCGGGCTGTTTTTCAGATGCCTTGGCATTAAATTTCGATGGTAGCGACATTCACGGCGGATATGACAATGCCTATAGATTTATAACGGCAGATGGTGTAGCCATTAGGCTTAATACTCCTTCTTTAGGTTGTAGCGGTTCAGCCGGTTCTTTAACAAAAATATGTATGTATGAATTTTATATCGATGTAAACGGACTTAAAAAACCTAATGCCTTGGGTCGTGATATATTTAGATTTAAGATTGTAAATGATAACGGGCCTGCTTTATATCCTGTTGGCGGGGCTAAACTTTGGCCATGGAAAATTCAAGGCTGTACTTCCGGATACAACAGCGGAACGGATAAACAGGGTTACTATTGCATCGGCAGAATCATCGACGAAGGCTGGCAGATGAACTACTAGGAACGAAGGAGCGAAGGAGCGAAGGAGCGAAGTGGCTGAGTGATTAAGTTCAATAATGCTTCGCAAATTTTAAAAAAAACCGTGAACGGAATTTCCCGTCGTTGCGAGGAGAAAGTT